>Ga0272446_1000061_pt1:0-25000 | contig 132263 bp, 130 predicted proteins | sample YNPCB0061_FD_194587 | JGI IMG/M metagenome (GOLD analysis project Ga0272446, IMG submission 194587) | Hot spring microbial mat communities from Yellowstone National Park, WY, United States - YNP-CB-006-1 | ecosystem: Environmental > Aquatic > Thermal springs > Hot (42-90C) > Sediment...
GTGGTGAGCGCCCGTTGACGCTGGCAGGCGCGACCGCGGCGCAGTTGCGCGAGATTGCCCGGCTGCGCGCCGAGGTTGAGCAGCGCGCGGCGCAGGTAGCGGACCTGGAGCGGCGCGCTGCCTGGCTGGAACAGCAGGCGTGTGATGCACGCAACGCGCTGGCGGCGGTGGAGCGTGGCCGGGTAATGCGCCTGTTGCGCTGGTTGCATCGATAGATGGCTCACAGCGCAACCTTCGCAGAAGATATATGAATGATTGCGGGCATCCCGGAACATCGCGGGCACAATGGCCAGACGGAGGGCGTCGCATCGTGTGGCGGCACGGGATGCCGCGGAGATGGCTGGTGAGCATGCGCGCGCGACCGGTACGCATACTGCCGCTCATAATGTTGTTCATCATGCTGATGGCTGCGTGCGGCGCACCACAGGCAACCGTGCCACTGGCGCCGATTGGCGCCCGGCCCACCATGATTGCGCCACAGGCGCCGGCGCCGCAACGCGATCACTTCCTGCGCACTCCATCATTGCAGTTTGGCGTGGTGGCGCACCTCTACTACACCGACCGTAACCGGGTGCTGGCACTGGCGCAGATTGCCGGTTTTGACTGGGTGCGCCAGCAGGTGCACTGGAAGGATATCGAAGCCGCGCCGGGGGTCTATTACTGGGACGAATTTGACCATGTGGTTGCCGCCGTCGCGGCCAGGAACTTGAAACTCCTGGTCAACATCGTCCGGTCGCCGTCATTCTATGCGCCGGGGAACGGCGGTAAGCCGCGCGACCCGCAGGTCATGGGTGATTTCGTGGCTGCGATGGTGGAGCGGTATGGTGAGCAGGTTGCCGCGATCGAGGTGTGGAACGAACCGAACCTGGCGGTAGAGAATGGCGGCCGGGTGACGCCAGAAGATCCGGGGCGCTATGTTGAGATTCTGGCCGAGTGCTACCGCCGGATCAAAGCAATCAATCCGAATATCTATGTGCTGGCCGCTGCACCGTCGTCCACCGGCGTGTCCGATCCCGAGCGTGCCATTCCCGATCTCGACTACCTGCGCGCAATGTATACCTACAGGAATGGGATGATCCGCGACTATTTCGATGTCCAGGCGATGCATCCCGGCGGCGCAGCCAACTCACCCGACTGGCTCTACCCGGAAATGCCAGGCGATCGACCAGGGTGGAACGATCATTCAACCCACTACTTCCGCCATGTTGAAAACGTGCGGGCGCTGATGATTGAGCATGGCCTGGGAGATCGCCAGATCTGGTTGACCGAGTACGGCTGGGCCACGCCCAACACCACACCGGGGTTCGAGTTCGGCAACCTGTTGACGTTCGAGGTCCAGGCTGATTATGTTACGCGCGCCGTGACACGCGTCTATGAGGAATATCGTGACAATCAGGGGCGTCCCTGGGTCGGCAACATGTTCCTGTGGAACATGAACTTCTCAGTATTGTGGGAGGCGCAGGGCAATCCGCTCCACGAGCAGGCCTCCTTTAGTCTGTTACACCCGGATTGGAGCCCACGTCCGGCATTTATTGCGCTTCAGGGCTTGCACCAGCGGCTGAAAGCGGAGCAGGGCCGGTGACAGGCACGGCAAGCGACGTACATTGCTGCAATGTGCGATCGGGCGTGTCACGCAACGCCTCGAGCGCGTGCGGCTTCTGCAGGAAGCCGGCACAATCCAGTCGTGCAACGCATGACCATCTATGGCTCCCCGATCGTTGCCAGCCGGGCGTACACCGCTTCGACCGCTCGATCCCACGTCCAGTTTCGCGCGTCGGCTGCAGCGCGGCGCCCTCTGGCAGCGCGTTCATCGGGATTGTGCGCGACATGCCGTAACAGGTCAATCAGCGCATCGCCATCCGGCTCGGCCCAGCGGGCGCCGCGACCGTATGTGCCGCCGGTATCAGCGGCAACAAGGCCGCGGATCGGGAGCGGGTAGCCATTGTGCCGGTTGAGGAAGGTTGTGTGGCCGCTCCACGCGGTGGCGATGGCAGGAACGCCGCATGCCATGGCTTCCAGGATCGGCATACCCCAGCCCTCGCCGCGCGTCGGCAGCACGAAACAATCGGCGCTACGATACAGCTCGGCCAACCGTGTTGCGTCCAGGGAGCGATTGTAGATCACACCGACCGGCGGCGAGGGCGCCGGCAGCAGTTCAGCCAGCGCGCGCATGGGGTTTTCGCCAGGCGCGCGGCAGTCAATCTTCAGCACCAGCAGCACCGGGTCAGCGGGGCGAAAAGCAGCGCGATATGCGCGCACCAGCACATCCCATCCTTTGCGTGGCCCCCACTCGAAGACGGAAAGAAACATGGTACGATCGGCAAGGTGCACACGCTTTGATGGCGCAGGCGAGAACCGCGCCGGATCGATGCCCAGCGGCACAACATGGATCGGGCAGGTAATGCCGCTGGCTGCAAACACCTCGGCTCCCCAGCCGGTTGGTGTCCATACCTCATCCATCTGATTCGCCTGCGCGACCCATTCCTGCGGGATGCGGTCAAACTCCAGCATCGTAAAGCCGATCCGGTACTGCCCGCTGTTCTTGGAAAAGCGGTCACCCGGCGCATAGACGACCTGTGGCGCGTCGAGATGCAACGGCAGGCGCTGAAGCGCCGCGATGCGCGGATGAACGCCACCCATCATGAGATGCTCATCATGATCGGCGCCATACAGGTAGAGCGGGCGTACGGCGATGCCACGCGCATCGAGGCCCAGCACGAACGCCAGCGACGAACCACTGTAGCCGGTGAGTGACGCGAACGACGAATGCCAGACCAGGTTGCGCGGTTGGTGTTGCAACATCTCGAACTGACAGGACTTGCATGGTCGCGAAGTGCTTCCAGATTGATTCTGCAGCACGACCGTTCCCACACATGCATGATGGCACGCGCGTGCAGGCGCATGAACGACCGCATGCGGTCATTGCGCGGAGCGTCAGCGACCGCGTGCAGCGAGCGAAGCGTGGCTGAAGCAATCTCGGCGTTTGATGCGGAGATTGCTTCGCTATCGCTCGCAATGCTATGGTATCCCTCAACCGTGTTGCCTGTGGGGCCTGGGGCCGCACTATGATCCTGGAAGCATTTAGAACTGATTGACACGGCTGGCGGCAACCATGAGAAGTATACACCAGCCATTCCGGCAGTTGATCACTCAGGTTTTGCCGTCATCAGGTGCGTGGCAGCGGGCGCGGACCCGCAGAGAGTTGTTACCGGGTTCCGGGCCGGATATGCTATAATGCCGCGGATTATTGCCGATATCGAGGTTTTCAGCTTGGCCACCCCTGATGCCACGCGCGCTCCTGTCGCCTGGCCCGGGCCGGCGATCGATCTGCGCCGCTGGCGACCCGGCCTGCCGTTGATCGTGCTGGTGCTCGGCGTCCTGGGAGCGCTCCTTGCCGGGTACAGCGCGCGCCCGCTTACGGCGATCGATGTCGGCGCGCGCTTCGATTATCCATATCTTGAAGGGTTCCACGACCGCGAGTTCACCGCAAGCGGCCCTGGACGGCGATTTGCCTGGCCAGATGGCAGCGATCAGATGATGATTGACGGGCCGCTGGATCGTGACGCCCGGATGATGATCCTGACCCTTGATGCCTTCCAACCCGATGCGCGCTATCCGCGCCGGCTGATCGCGGTCCATGCCGGCAACCGGCGCATTGATACCCTCAACGATCGCGGTGGCGACCGGCGATTCCGCGTTTTGCTGCCGGAAGACTTCGATGTGTCCGCTGGTTTACGCATCCGTGTCGAGCCGCTTGCCGATCGAACGCTCGATGTTCCGCCCGTCCAGGTGGTTGATGTCGAGCTGGCCGGTGCACGTACCTACCGCTGGACGAGTGAGCAAGCTGCGATCGCGTTTCCTGCACTGGGGCGCGGCGACTGGCGCGTTGATCTGACGGTGCTCGCGGCGCACCCGGATGGCGCGCCGGTCAATGCGCGTGTCTTTGCCAATGGTGTGCCGCTGGTCAACCTGCCGGAAACCGTTGCCGTGCGGCGCGTTCTGTTGCTGGTACCGGCGCGCGCCGTCATCGATGGTAATCTTACGCTGGAGATTGTTGCCACCCCCTACCGTGATCCGCGCCCCCTCGGCGTGCTTGTTGAGCGCGTTGCAGTCGCGCCACTGGCGAGTGGTGCGCCGATGACGGCGCTGCCCCCCTGGGGTGCGCTGTTGCCTGCTCTCACAATTGTGCTCTCGCTGTATGGCGCGTTACGAGTGGCACGTGTCCCGGCCTGGATCGTGTCTGGCGCTGGCATAGCGGTTGCGCTGCTCGGCGCCTGGGCGCTGGCGGTGTATCGCCACCCGATCGGGCTGTATCTTGAGCCGCTGGCATGGTTCATGCTCTTCACCCTGGCCCTGGCGCTCCTACTTGACCGGGGTGTCGCCTGGGCGTTCCGCCGGCTTGACATCCCGCTCGATCCCTGGCTGCGCCATGCGCTCCTGATCATGTTTCTCGCCGGTCTCTGGATAAAAGGCGGTGGCCTCCTCTTTCCCTACATGCGGGCGATCGATGTCGGCTGGCACATGGACCGGGTGCGCTGGATTCTTGATGGTCACTGGGCCGAGATGTATCTCCCCGGCGCGTTTTCCGAATCGGTCATGCCGATTGATGAGTGGGGGCCAAACCGGCCGGTCATTCCATATTCGCCGTTCTTCCATCTGTTCTCGACAATCTTCGCCCTGTTTCCATGGCCGCTCGAAACCAGCGCCAATCTGTTCAGTGCATTGCTTGACAATGGGCGGGTATTCGTGATTGCCATTCTGGCGCGGTGGGCAGGTCTCAATAGCCGTGCTACATTGTTTGCGGCTCTGATGTATGCCGTCACCCCCGTCACGTTCCTGCTCCACTCATGGGGCAACATCCCGACGACGTCCGGCATGTGGTGGACGTTGCTGACGTCGACGGCGATGGTGGTGTTGTACCCACGACTGGGCGAACGGGTTCCGTTTGTGTTGCTCACTGTGCTGACACTGGTCACGCTGCTGTTCTATACGGTGATGGCGGTGTTTCACGTCGCATTCGTTGCGTCGTTTGTGTTGCTCGTGCTGCTCGTGCCGTCTGGCCTCGATCGGCGACCGTTGCGACCGGCCGTGCTCTCGCTGGCGATCGCGCTTGCGGCATCGGTACTGATCTATTATGGCCAGTACATCCCGCCGATTCTGGAACGAACGGTGCCGTATGTGGTGGACCTGGCGACACGTGGCCCGCAGAGTGTTGGCGTTGAGCGCGTGCCGTTTGCTGAATACATGCTGGCATTCTGGCCGCATCTGCGCTATGACATGCGTCCTGACGGCTTTCTCTATTACGGGCTGCTTATTCCGCTGATCTTCGTGCTTCCTGGCTTTGTGGCGCTGCGCTCGCGCCCATTACCATGGGTGATGCTGGCGGCGTGGTTTTCGGTCGGTGTGCTGTTTATGCTGGCCGGCTATCGGATTTCGATGGTTGACAAACAGTTATTCTATATCGTGCCGGCGATCTGTCTCTGCTGGGCGGTCTATGCCGAACGCTTCTGGCGGCGCGGCTGGTGGGGCAGGGTGCTCGTGGTGACGATCTATGCATTCACCCTGGTGACAGCGCTCGATCTGTGGGTGATCCGTATTCTGCGATCGCCGGTGGCGTAAAGGAATGTGAAACGTTGAACGTTGAAAGTTGAACGTGGGACGTGGGATGTGGAACGTGAAACGTTGGAACGTGGAACGTGGAACGTGGACAAACGTGACCGGCCGGTCATCACCCGGATCCTCGCGGCGCTCGATCGGCGGCGCGCGGTCGTGCTGGCTGTGCTGCTAGCGCTGTATACCGCCGTCCTGTTTTTCGGCCTGACCTTCAAGTATCTCAACTGGGCGCAAGGGTACGATCAGATTGATTATCAGCAATCGATCTGGAACACGACGCAGGGCCGGTTTCTTGAGATTTCGCACTACCGCCATACCGACCATCTGTGGGGCATGGATTTTATTCCGGCGATTCTGCTGATTGTGCCGTTCTATGCGCTTGTTCCATCGGCATTGACGCTGAACCTGTTTCAGGCACTCTTCATGGCACTTGGTGCATTGCCGGTCTACGGAATAGCACGTGACCGTTTTGATGGTTCGCGTCTCGCGGGTCTGGGCTGGGCCACGGTCTATTTGCTCTACCCCTCGCTGTGGTTCGTGACGATGAGCGCGCCGTGGCAACCGCGTACCCTGGCGATTCCGGCGCTGCTGGGGGCGTTTTATTTTGTGCAGCGCGCCGCCGGCCATGGTCCGGGCGCTACCCCCGGCAACTGGCGTGCGGCCATGCTGTTGCTGGTGCTGGCACTCACGACCCGCACCGATGTATCTCTGGTGGTGGCGGCTTTCGGGTTACTGGCGGGTGCCTGGCGCATGGGATGGCGCTGGGCGCTGCCGCCGCTGCTGGGCGGCCTGGTCTGGTTCTATCTCTCGACCAGCGTCGTTGTGCCGTCATTCTATCGCGCCGATTTTCAGGCGCGCCAGACTCCTGCAGGGGAGGTGATTGCGGGCGATTATAGCGAAACCTGGCCCGGGAAAAGCCCGCAGCTGGCTTACTATTCGCATCTGGGCGACAGTGCCGGCGCGATCCTCTGGACGATCGTCAGCCGGCCGCTTGATGTGCTGCAACTGATGTTCACGCCCGACAAACTCGTCTATCTGTGGCTGCTCTTGTTGCCATTGCTCTTGTTGCCATTGCTGGCGCCCGATGTTGCGCTCCTGGCAGCGCCGCCGTTGTTGATGAACCTGCTGTCGTTGCGCCCGTTTCAGATTACGGTGCGTGAGCAGTACCAGGCGCTCGTCATTCCAGGCCTGGTGCTGGCGGCAGTCGTCGGGTCGGCGCGGCTGTGGATGTGGTGGCGGGACCGGCAAGGTGGGCAGGTGGGCAGGTGGGCAGGTGGGGAGGTTCAACCTTCAACGTTCAACCTTCGACCTTTACCCCTTATCGTGGCGGTTATTCTGGCGGCGCTGGCGACAAACCTGGCATACCGTAATCCGGTTGTGACGACGTTGCTCTACCGTGAAGAACCGGCGCGGATTGAGGCGATGGAGCGCCTGGCACAACTGATTCCGCAGGATGCGCCACTGGGGGTGACGTCGTTTCTCGCGCCGCGTATGATGCCGCGCCGTTACATCTACTATGTGCCGCCTGATGAGTCGTTTCCGCCGCTCGAACGCGCTGAATACCTGTTCATTGACACGCGCGCTGCCGCACTGCGCACCGAACGGCACCGCGACTTCGTCCAGCATATTCGCGACTCCGGCCGCTGGCAGGTGATCGCTGAAGAGCAGGATCTGCTGGTATTGCGACGGATCGGCGATGGATCATGAAGCGATGGCGCCGGCCAGTCAGCGTGAGCAGCCGGGGTGGCGTGCCGCTTTGCCGTCCGTTACCCACCTGGTGATCCTGGGAGCGATCATTGCGCTGGCGATGGCGGTGCGTATGTCTTTCTGGTGGGTGCAGGCTCGCTCTGGCGCGGTTCCGCCCGGCGATCCGGAAGAGTACTACCGGGCTGCACTGCACATCCTGCATGGCGGCTACCACGATACGGGAAAATGGCTGCGCCCGCCGGTCTACCCGGCATTGCTGGCGGTATTGCTGCCGCTCGCCGGCATGAACGTCGCCGGCGCCTTGTTTCTGCAGGCGATGGTGTTGAGCGTCGGCGTGCTGGCGTTTTATGCCGCCGGCACGCAACTGTTCGGCCGGCAGGATGTCGGTCTTATAACGGCGCTGCTGGCGGCACTCTATGTGCCGCTGGCGTCATACGCCAGCTCGCTCTATGCCGAAGCGCTGTTTGCCATGCTGCTCGCGCTGGCGCTGGCCATGCTCGACCGGGCGCTCGTCTCTGGCACCGGGCGCGCGGCGCTGGGTGCCGGCGCGCTGCTGGGGCTTGCCGCACTGACCCGTGCCGTTGGTGTGTACCTGATACCGCTCGTGGTTGTCTGGACAGCGTGGCTGGTGTGGCGCGCTCAGGGCGCTCCAGGTGCGCGTTACCGCGTGGCCGCCACGCTCATGCTTGGCGCGGCCTTCATAATTGGCCCGTGGGCGGCGCGTAACTATGTGATTCATGGACGCCTGATCCTGAGCGATACGAATGGCGGCATCAGTATGTGGTATGGGACGGTGCGTGATGATGCCGAACAGGAGGCAGGTGAAGCGCGCCTGGCCGTCGTGTCGAACCTGGCCGACCGGCAAGCGCTGGCGCTGCGCATGGCCTGGGACAATATCCAGGCCGATCCGGTGCGTTTTGTGGCGCGCATGCGCTTCAAGATCGCGTCGTTGTATGGCCTGCAGACCCGTAGCTATGCCGTCGGCGACGTGATCTCGATCGACTCGCGTGGCATGCAGATGGTGCAGAACGCGGGGGAATATCGCCTGGCGCTGACGTTACTGGCGGATGCACAGTATATCCTGCTGATGCTGCTGGCAATCGCCGGGATCTGTTTTGCGCCACGACGTGAGCGTGCCGTGCCAACCGTACTCTGGGTCGGGCTGGCGACGCTGCTGGCGGCGCTGACTATCGGTCATCCACGGTTGCGCCTGCCGATTGTTGCGGCGTTGTTGCCGTTTGCGGCATATGCGCTTACGATACTGCCGGGCGTGGGATTGCGCGCGCGAGCACTGCTGCGTGACCGGCGAAGCGCTGCCGCCCTGGCGGTAACGCTCGTGTTTTTTGCCCTGATTGGCAGCCTGCGCTATCTGCCATGGCTCTCCGGGATGCAGTACGCTGTTCCGGGCCGCCTGGCGCTCGAGCAGCGTGATCAGGCGCTTGCTGAAATGCTCCTCACGCGCGCGCGCACTGTGGACCAGGGAAACCCGCTGCGCACAATTGACCTGGCTGATGCGGCATTCGAGTACGGGCAGTATGAAGCGGCGCTGGCGTTGTACCGCGAAGCCGCCGCCCTGGAGCCGCGCAGTCTGTATGCGCATGCCATGCGCGCCGCACTTGCAGTTCGCACTGGCCGGCCGGATGAAGCCCGCGCGGCGATGCAGGCGATTGATGGTTACTGGCGTTCCGGCAATGATCTGCTCGAATGGGCATGGACCGCGCTGCTGGTGGGAACGCCGCCGCGCGTCGTTCCCGGCGATCCATCGGCGATCGGGTTGTATGCCGGCTTTGCACCCGCAACACCCGATCTGACGGTGGGCCGCTGGACGCTGGGTGACGGGCGGGTACGTGTGCGGGGCGGATGTGGTGCCCTGGTGATAAATCTGTACGGGCCTGTCGGGCGCGTTGTTCAGGTCACGGTGGACGAGGGCGGCATCCAGGAGCAGGTTACGCTCAATGGCGCGCCCCAGGAAGTGCGGCTGCCAGTGGCATCTGTTCGTGATTGCGAGTATGGGCCACCATTGACGGTGCGGCTGCGCAGCGCCACCAGTCTGCTGGATCTCGAGGCTGCGCCGTGGTATGTCGGTGTGGCGGTGCGCGAGGTGCGGGCGGAACCGTGAAGTGTGTTTTGTGAGCAGCACGTGACAACAGCGCTTGAACAGGCTATTGATCCCTGGCTGGTGCACATGCGCTGGCGGCGTGATTTCGAACGCTGGCGTGAGCGACGGGTGAACCAGGAGTTGTACCAGAGCGAGCGGCTGGCGCAACTCGCACAGGTTGCCGGGCGCCTCGACGGTATGCACCTGCTTGACCTGGGCGCCGGCATGGGCGGCTTTGCCGTGGCGGCGGCGCTACGCGGCGCGCTCGTCACCGCCACCGAGTTCAACCCGGCATACTGCCGCATCATTACGCTGCGCGCCGCGCGCCATTGCCTGGGCCTGCCGGTCATTAACGCCGCCGGGGAGGCGCTGCCGTTGCCTGCGGCAGCCTTCGATACGGTCGTCTGCTGGGACGTCATTGAGCATGTGCAATCACCCGATCGGGTGCTGGGAGAGATCGCGCGCGTGCTGCGCCCGGGCGGCGTGGCGCTGGTGACAGTGATTAACCGGCGCGCCTGGATCGATCCGCATTACCATATGCGCGGCATTAACTGGTTGCCACGCTCGCTTGCCGAGCAACTGATCGCGCAGCGCGGGCGCGGGAAGCAGGGTGCGGCCTTCCGCGACATGCAGCGACTCAGCGATATGCATTACTTCGATTACCAGGCATTTGTGGCTCTGGCAGCGCGTCACGGCTTTTCCACAACCGATCTGCGCGAGGATCAACTGGCGCGTGGCGCCTTGCATAGCCCGAAAGCGTCACGCCGGGTGGCGCGCGCCCTGTTGCGGCGCGTTGGCCTGGAACGGGTCGCCTACCGGTTGCAGCGCGCCTGGTATGCCGGCATGTTTGAACTGGCGTTGAACAGGCGATAAATGGCTACCGAACCGACAACCGGCAACCCACCATCGCTCGCGAGCCAGGTCTCGCGTGCTGTGGTGTGGAATGCGATCTTTGTGCCGCTGCGCATGATCGCCGAGATTGTTGCGACGCTGCTCAAACTGACGGTTCTGCCGCTGACGAGCTACGGTCTGCTGGCGCTGGTGAGCGGCGCCAGCAATGGCCTCGGGACATGGATCGATCTGGGAACAACCCGCGCGCTGCCGAAGTATATTCCGGAGACAAACCGCGCAGGTGGGCCACGTGCGGTGCTGCGCCTGCTGCTGGCAGTGCTTGCGGCGCAGGTGGTGGTGCTGCTGCTGGTGCTTGGCGGGTTGTTGCTGCTGTACGACAGTTACCTGGGCGGTTTGCAGGGCAAGGTACTTGCCGACGGACGTATCCCGCGCGCCGAACAATTGACGCTGGTCGGCTTCATCGGCGAGTTCGGCTGGCTGATCATCCTGACGATTCTGATTCTGCTGTTTCTCGGTATCTGCTATGACATGCTGATGGCCTACCTGAACAGCTTTTTCAAACAGCGTGCCTGGAACAGCATCGCACTGGCCGCGGGTCTGCTACCCCCCTTGTTGAGCGCTGCCGCCATTCTGCTCAGCCGCCTGACCGGCGATCCCGACCGTATGGCCATTATTGGCGTGCTGATCGCCATGTTTCTCGCGCCAACGATTGCCGTGATGCTGGCGGGATGGAACGTGTACCGCTTGTGGATGTCCGACGTGCGCTACTGGCTGGCGAACGACACGGCAATCGCCGATCGTCCGTTGCCGCCTGCCGGCCCGTTGCCCGCCGGTTTCATTCGCTATTGCGCGGTCTCGTTTCTCATGACCATGACTGATTTTCTGGCGAGCAAATCGTTCGCCGTGTTTCTGACGAGTGATATCAGCGAGGTTGCGCTGCTCTGGGCCGGCGCGTCGGTGGTCGGTATGGTGCTGGGCTATCTGTACACACCGATGGTTGGCGTTCAGGTGCCGCTGTTCACCAGGGTGCGCGCCGGCGAGGGCGGCACGTTGTCTGGCGCCTACCAGTCGCTGGCGCGTCTCCAGGCGTTGTTGTTGATTCCTGGAGCGGCTGGCTTGCTGTTGCTGGCACAGCCGGTGCTGTCGGTTCTGACGCCGCAGTATGTTGATGCGGCGCCGCTGGTGTGGGTGCTGGTGCCATGCCTGTTTGTCGAAAGTATGTTGACGACGGCGCATAATGCGCTGATTGTCTATGAGAAGTTGCGGGTGATTGTCGTTTCACGGCTGCTGACCCTGTCGGTTGCGCCGTTGTTGCTGTTGCTGCCGCCGCTCTTCGGCGTGGCCGGCGTGGCGCTGGCGTTTGGCGCGGCGCGGGTGCTGGCCGGCGCGTGGGCCACGGCGAGCGGCTATCGCTTGCTCGGGTTACGCTGGCCCTGGCGCTTCACGGCGCGTGTCTTACTCGCGAGCGGAGTGATGGCGCTGCTGGTTGCGGGGCTGGCCATGCTGCTTCCGGCGCTGCCCGCAAATGCCGGCATCATGCTGCGGCTACGCGAGGCGGCACTGTTGCTCTGCATCGCCGTGCTTGGCGCCGGTGTGTTTCTGGTCGCGCTGCGCCTGACCGGCGGGCTGGAGGCGCAGGATCGCGCTCAACTGGCGAACATGCGCCTGCCGGGACGGCGCTGGCTGTTGCGCATGCTATGACATGGCACAGGTGTATGCGTATCGCCCTCTACAACCTGACCACCACCACGAAGTATGGCGGTGTTGAGAGTTTCGTGTGGGATCTCGCGCGCGAACTGGCACGGCGCGATCATGCTGTGACGATCATCGGCGGCGTGGGTGAGCGGCGTGAGTGCGTGCCCGGCGTGCGGATCTGGACATTTCCGTTCATTGACCGGTATCGCATCCAGGCGATCCCGCCGCTACGCCGGGCCTATGCCGAGGCAAAGCTTCTGGAACGCCTTTCGCTGGCGGTTGCGGCGTTGCCAGAACTGGTACGCGGTGGGTATGACATCATTCACCTGCAGAAGCCTTACGATATCGGCCCGGCGCTGCTGGCGCGCCGTCTTGGTGGGGCGCGGGTGGTGCTGGGATGCCACGGCGAGGACTTCTATCCCGGCGATGCGTTGCTTGCGCCGCGCGTTGATGCCGCCGTCTCATGCAGCCGCTTCAACGCGCGCACCGTTGCGGCGCGGTATGGGTTTGAGCCGGAGGTGGTGTTCAATGGAATTGACACGGCGCTGTTTCACCCGGTGCCGCCTGACCCGGCGTTCCCCCGCCGGGAGGGGATGTTCCGCTTGCTCTGGGTGGGCCGGTTGCAGCCGTGGAAGGGTGTTGATATCGCGATCCACGCCCTGCAGTACATCCCGTGCGCCGAGTTGCTGGTCGCGGGTGATGGCGAGACGCGCGCGGACCTCGAACGACTGGTAGCGAATCTGTCGCTGGCGGATCGCGTGCGCTTTCTGGGATCATTGCCACGTGGGCGCCTGCCCGCGCTCTACGCCACCGCTGATCTACTGCTGGCAACCAGTTTTGCCAGCGAAACATTTGGCATCGGGCTGGTCGAGGCGCAGGCTTGCGGTCTGCCAGTGGTGGCATCGCGTTTTGGCGGTTTTCCTGAGGTGATTGACGAAGGATGCACCGGCCTGCTGGTGCCGCCGCGCGATCCTGAGGCACTGGCCGCAGCGGTTCGCGAATTGCTTGACGATCCGGCGCGTCGCGTGGCAATGGCCGGCGCCGCGCCTGCCTGGGCAGCGCGGTTCGCCTGGCCCGCCGTCACGGATCGGGTCGAGGCGGCGTATCAGGCGGCGTTACGACGGTAGGAACGCAACGAGATCATTCACGGTCGGGAGTCTGCATGCGTATTCTTATGGTTTCAACCTATGGGTTTGACCCGCGCTTCCCCGGCTGGCCCGAGTACCTGCAGGCGCGCGCGCTGGCGGCGCGTGGCCATGCGATTGCCGCCTGCGAGTACGCCGACCCGAAGCATCCTGCCAGAGCTGCCCGGCGCGCATGGCTCCCTGGCGGCATTGCTTTGCGTCGCAGCCGGACGTTCGGCTTTGTTGCGCCGGTGGCGTTGTTGCGCATGCTCCTCGACCCACGCCCTGATATCATTCACATTCATCACATGCGGAACCTGCTGAGCTTTCAGACGGTTGTGCTGGCCCGACGGCTTGGCATTCCTGTTGTGATGACGCCGCATGGCCTGCTGCACGACGGTGACCTGGTGGCGGATCGCGAGCGCCCGCTGGAGGCGCCATTGCGCTTCGATGGGCCAGTCTTCAGCGTGCGCCGCCTGGCGACGCGCCTGGCACGCGGGGCGCATCCGCGCCGGGCAACGCGAAACTACCTCATCCACGCGCCACTCCGCCTGGTGGATGGCGTGGTGGCGCTATCGGAACATGAACGTGGCATCTGCGAGCACCTGGGTATTGACGGTGCGCGGATCGTCGTTCTACCGAATGCCGTGGACCTGGCGATGTTCGATCGGCTGGCGCAGGAGACTGCTGTCACTCCGGATCCAGCAGATCCGCTGGTGCTCTACATTGGTCAACTCGTTCCACGTAAAGGATACGATCTGCTGGCGCGGGCGATCCCGGCAATTGTGTGCGCTGCGCCGCGCGCGCGCTTCCTGTTTATCAGTCATAATCTCCAGGGCGAAGCCGATCTTCGGCACATCCTGGCAGAGGAAGGGGTTGGCGATCGCGTCGAGTTGCGCTATGGCGTCAGCGAGGCGGACAAGGTCGCGCTGTTGCGAGCGGCAACGGTCGTGGTTGCGCCCAGTCGCTATGAAGGCTTCGGGATACCGCTGATCGAAGCGATGGCTGCGCGGCGGCCGGTGGTCACAACCGATGCGCCGGCATGCAATGAAGTGGTGCGCCATGAGGAAAACGGCCTGCTCGTTCCATACGCCGACGTTGACGCGCTGGCGGCGGCGATCGTTCGCCTGCTGCACGACGAGGCACTGGCACACCGGCTTGGGGAAGCCGGGCGATGCAATGTTGAGGAGCGATACGATGCACCGCGCCTGGCGGCGGCCCTGGAAACGTGGTACCGACATGTCCGGGAGGGGTATCTCTAGGTCCAATACCTTTCAAATACGCCCGTCACCCCCACCCCAGCCCTCCCCCACCGGGGGAGGGAGTCCGACTCCTCCCCCCAGCGGGGGGAGGTTGGGTGGGGGGCTGTGCGATGCATAACGCCTTATTTGAAAGGTATTGTCTCCAGGTCCTGTTCTTGACGGTCCGAATGTAATCGTGGGAAGTCGAGCAACCATATGGGTATCAGAGTATCGCCAGCTGAACGACCGGTAGCGACAAAACAGCCCGTCACCCTCTCCGCGTGGCGTTGTTTGCGTTATGAGATTGCACTGAACGGGTGGCGTGTGTTGTGGGAGACGGTCAATGACTTCAGCCTGTGGCGCCTGATCGAATATCCGTGGGCCACCCGTGCATTGCGGGTCGCACCGGGTGAGACAGTCGTTGACATTGGTTCCGGTACATCGTCGTTTCCGCATATGCTGGCCAAAGAAGGCGTCAATGTCGTCATCGTTGAACTTGAGGCGCACCGGGTGCGCTGGCAGCGCGAGAAGCGCCGCACCACGGCGCGCCCGGGTGACGGCGAGTTGTTGCCGCTGGTCGCCGACGCGACACGGTTACCGTTCCGTGATGGCGCGGTGCAGTACATCAGCGCTGTCTCATCGCTGGAACACATCCCCGACGATGGCGCGGCCGGACGCGAGATCGGGCGCGCGCTGGCGCCCGGCGGCATCGTTGTACTGACGGTTCCATTCACGAGCAGTGAGCGAACATCATTTTTCGAAGGGATCCGGCCCTTCAAGCAGGTGGCGCGTAATGCCTTCGTTCAGGAAGGCAAGCCGGGCTCGTTCTTCCGGTTCTACACCAGTGACGACATCCAGCGGACCTACATCGAGCCTGCGGAGGCGGAGGTTGTTGAGCGCCGCGCGTTTGGCCGCAGCATACTCAATGGTCGCTATCACGAAACACGCCTGACCCGGTTCTGGCGCCGCTTTGTGCTGAAGGATCTGCTGCTGGCCTGGATCATTCATCCGCTGGAGGAACGCTTCGACCGTTCTGACCCGTTGTACGTGATGCTGGCACTGAAGAAGCGCCGATCGCTGCGAGATCTCTAGCCTTGCCGGTACATCCCTTGCCGATGAATGCTACCGACCGCAGGGCGTGGCAAGTCGCGGTCACACCGCACCTGCTTGCGCTTGGTACGTACGCCTTCCTGGCAGTCGTCCTCACCTGGCCGCTGGCGACGAGCCTGACCACCGGCGTGATCGGCGCCGTGGGCGGTGTTGATGCCTACCAGAACGCCTGGAACCTGTGGTGGGTCGCACGCGCCCTCGTCACGCTAAACGATCCCTTCTTCTCGCCACTCCTCTTTTACCCCGAAGGTATTGATCTCTTCTGGCAGACCCTCGGTTTCAGCCAGGGCGTGCTGGCGCTGCCGGTGACACTGGTGCTTGGTCCGGTTGCCGCAGTCAACTGGATCGTCCTGACCAGTTTCATTGTTGGCGGGTACGCGACGTTTCTCCTGGCGCGCCGGCTGGCCGGCAACAATGCAGCGGCGCTGGTCGCCGGTGCAACGTTCGTCTGCTCGCCGTACCATATGGAAAAGGTGATTGACGGCAACCTCGAACTTGCTGCGCTTCACTGGATTCCCTGGTATGCCTATGCGCTGCACCGGCTGATGGAACAACCTTCGTGGCGGCGCGTGCTGCTTGCCGGCGCGTTGTTGCTCTGGACGAGCCTCGGGAGCTGGTATTACGGGCTGTTCGGTGTGCTCTACACGGGTTGCGTCGCCGTGATCTGGGCGGCTGGCGCCAGGCTGGATGCGCCAGGGGATGGCGTGCGGCGTAGCGGCGTGCAATTCGCCTGGGGGATCGCACCGCTGCTGATCTGGGCGGCCGCGCTCGCGCCGCGTCTCGGAGGGCTCGCTGCCGGCACGGGTGATGCCATCTGGGATATGCGCGCGGTACAGGTTGAACGCTCGGCGGACCTGCTGGACTTCTTTCTACCGAGTCCAGTTCATCCGTGGTGGGGGCCGCTGGTGCGTGCCTGGCGCGACCAGGCGTATCCTGACGCCGTGATCTGGAACGTCGCTCTCGGCTGGGTTGCGCTGCTGCTGGGCATCACCGGCGCGATCGCGGCGCGCCGCGCGACATGGCGCTGGACGCTGTTGTTGCTCGCCTGCCTGGTACTGGCTCTGGGACCGCAGTTGAAGGTCGCTGGCCAGGATACGGGCGTACCATTGCCGTTTACGCTTCTCCAGGACATGCCGGGCATTCGTTCCGGCCAGCGCCCCAATCATATGGCGGTCATGGCGAGCCTGGCGCTGGCCGTCCTGGCAGCCTATGGCGTGGGGGTGCTGCAGCAGGCGATCGCCCGGCGCGGCGGAGACGCGCGTGAACACCGTGTTGCGCGTATCCATCAGTTGCCGCTGCGCGTTTTTGCTCGTGGTGCGCAGTGGGTGGCGCCAGCATTCCTGATCGCCGCAATTGTCGCTCTTGACGCATATGCCGGGCAGCATACGCTCGTGATGCGCCCGGCGCACCCGTTCTATGCAACGATTCCGCCCCCTGACGGTGCGATCATGCCGTTGCCGTTATACATTAACATCAACCGTAGCGAGAATCTCACGGCGCAGACGGCGCATGGCTGGCCGATCGTCGGCGGGTACGTCGCTCGACCGCCGGCCTATCCCTTTGCGCGGTATACTCCCGGCGTGCGCGAGATCCAGTCTGGCGAGGTCGATCGCGACGATGTCATAGCGCCCGGCTGGCCCGAGCTGGCGCGGCAGGCGCTGGCCGCATACCGCATCCGGTATGTAACGCTGGATCGCGCCAGCGACAAAGAAGAATATTTTGCGCGTGTGCGACCCTTACTGGCAGAACTTGGCGTTGGCCCGCCCGTGGTCGCCGATGAGCGCCTGGAAGCGTATCTGGTACCGCGAACATGGTCCGTCGCGCCGCTGGCCTGCCTGGGGGATGGCTGGCAGGCCATCGAACGGCAACCAGAAGCCGGTGCGCGCTGGCGCTGGATGGGGGAACGCGCCGAGGTCCGCCTGTACAACCCGTTCACGCGACCGGCGCCGCTGCGTCTGACCTTATCGCTCGGGGCGTATGAGCGCATGCGACCGCTGACGCTGGCCCTGGATGGCGCTGTGATCGGCGTATTCGAGGTGGCGCCCGGTCGCGCGCCGGCGCGCGCACTGCGGCTACTCCTGCCGCCGGGAGAGCACGAGCTCACGCTGATGGCCCCGGCCACACCGGATCCTGCGCGCGCCGGCGCGCCGATCAGTGTGCGCCTGTTTGCACTCGATGTGCACGCGGGCGCATCCGCTCCGTAACGCGCATTCATCGTCGTTGGGCTCCGCCGCTGATCTGGGAAGCGCCGGATTATCATAATCTGGAGATTCAACCCGAAGCTTGTGACTCCCTTTACCAGGAGCAGGGCATAGCAAGCAATGCCTGTGCCGATCAAAAGCCAGCCGCCCCGGCGTGGCCAGGTCCGTGCGATAAGTGCCTATCCGAACAACGCTACGCCTCCTGTCATTGCGAGGAGTGTTAGCGACGAAGCAATCTTCTCTTGTGCTGATAGATTGCTTTCTCAGTGCCACAATCCGCCACAATTGCTGCATCGAGGCGAGTCGGGGGTGCGCGATGTCAGGCCACCTGACGCTGTGGGGCATTCATCATCCGAAAATGTGGGTGACCTGGAGGGTAATACTGGGCGCTGCCACAGATGTGATGCTGTCGCCCCGTCGATATTCCCGTCTGGTCAGATACTGGTGCTCGATCGCCTGCGTGTATTGTACGACGATTTCCGCTTCCACATCCACGATCCAGGCTTCGCGAATACCGGCCTCTGCATACCGTGGGAGTTTTTCGTCCCGATCATAGTCAAGCGACGTATCTGCCACTTCAATCACGAAGAGCACCGCTTCTGGCGTAGGATGGTGCTGCGCGTAATAACTCGCGTCGTACCGTAGAATCGCGATGTCCGGTTCGGGTTCACTGACGTCATTGAGTTGGATCGGGTCCTGGACACTGATCAGCATCAAGATGCCCATATGGGGCATCAACAAGGTGTTGAGGCGTTTCACAATCGCGGCATGCAACGGGCCAATGGGACTCATACGCCGCACCTCTCCGTCGATCAGTTCCACCCGGTCATCTTCGGTGAGGATGCCCGCTGCCTGCATCCGATGATAGTCATCAACTGTGAACTGCCAACGCGCGATCTGCATGGCCATCGTCGCGCTTCCTTTCTATGGGTCCTATCTGGCCAGTCACGTTGATCATACCATACAGAATATGAATGCGAAAGCGTATGTGTCAGCAACGCTGTCCTGTTCTGGTCGCCACAACCGTGTGTGATCAGTGGCCCGGCGTAAGCATGACCCGCGCGACGGGTCCAGGTCCGATTCTTTTCAAATACGCCCGTCACCCCCACCCCAGCCCTCCCCCGCTGGAGGCGGGAGTCCGACTCCTCCCCCCAGCGGGGGGAGGTTGGGCGGGGGGCTGTGTGGTGCGTCAAGCCTTATCTGGAGGGTATTGGGTCCAGGTCGAGTCGCCTGCCCTGCCAGCATCGACGCGACCCGGACTCGCCGGAATTGCGAGGTGGAAGCGGCGGCGGGTGGAGACAGTGTCAGGCGGCGCTTGACGGGTGTGGAAACACTTTCTTTGTCAGGGTGTCAAGCCTCAGGGGCTTTGCGCTCGCGGGCGGCCTGGAGAGCGAGTTCCAGGTCATGGCGCTCAAAGCCGTTAAACTGGCCGCTGGCCAGGATGCGCTCAAGCCCAGTCACATGCCGCTCATCACTCACTTGCCTGAGCGCAGATTGCGCGGAACGGCGCACGCTAGAGGTGGGGTCGATGAGGCAACTGAATACTGCTTCAAAGGCGCGGGCATCGCCGAGTACACCCAGCGCCTCCACGCTCGCGTCGCGGATTAATGGGTCAGGGTCAGTGAGGCTGATGAGGAGAAGGTCCAGGGCAAGCGAGGAGCGCCGTTGGCCCAGAATTGTGAGCACTGCGGCGCGGCCCAGCACATTGAGCGCGGGGAATTGCGCGATGAGGATGTGCTCTATCGGTGCATCGAGCTTGATAAGAAGCGAGCGCACATATTGCCGTCTTGCTCCGCCCTGTTCCAACATGCGAACCAGTCGCAGAACATCATCGTCGCATACGCCCACGCGCCCGTAAATAGCGAGGAGCGCTTCTTCGGCTAACTCACTGACTGGCGTCTCTTGCTCAAAGAATCCGCCGTCGGAGGTGTCGTTCAACGCGGCTTCCAGAGCGGCAATGGCGTGGCGATCCCCCATTTTCTCTAGCAAATGCGCGGCGGCGGCGCGAGTAGTGCGTCTGGGATGGTGGCGCAGAATCTCAACCAGCGGCGCGATTGCCTGCGGGTCACCAGCGTGGGCAAGAGCAAAAACCTCTGTCTCAGCATCGTGGGTGGGCATAGGTTGGCTCCCTTGCGCGGCGCATTCGGACGAGTTGGCTTCAGTCATTCCTTCGGGCGGAATCAAATCTGCTTCTGGAATACTGGAAGGTCATGCCATACTGACCTGCTGATTCAGTGAGCCGCCTGACCATGACTCTGCGGACTCCGTCTTCGTAACCCGTCCAGCAGGATTATACGGCATCCGCATATTCCGCTTGATATTCCGGATGTGCGCATCCTTCAGACCGAGATCACGCGGGCTGACGAACTCATTCTGACCGCAGAACGTCCGCGTACCAGCATCTGCTGCCGACGCTGTGGTGCAACCCTGACCGGGCAGCACGGCACGGATCGCGCCCGACTGCTGCGCCATGTGCCCATTTCACGCAGCATCAGACCAGCGGGTTTGTTGAAGGATGCAACACCAGGCTGAAAGTGCTCCGACGCCGCTGTTATGAATTGCGCAATGTGGGCCGATAGTTTCAACGGCTGACCCTCGATCTGGATGGCTATCGTCGGTTCCATCCCTGGCATGCGGCGACCCATTACATATGGGCTCCCTCACGGGAAGTCCTGAAGAGCCGAAAGAGAGTCTCCCTGGCGATGCTGGCACCGCCCAGCGACAAAGAGAAACATGTGAGGCCACTTCACTGCCGCAGCCCGGCGCGGTGCGTATGCCGTGTCATTTTGTGACTATCGGTAGGAACGATTGCGGGACCGTATACCCGATGCGTGCGCCGCGCAGCAAATGCGCGCTGGATGCAACGCCTGGAGCAACCCGCAACCGGTAGGAGGTCGTTGTGTTGTTAACCTGAACCGGTGGGTCAACCGGGATCACAATGGTCTGCAACGTCGAACTGGCGCCAGTGCTGGTAGCGTTCTCGAGAGTGACGAATTCATCGGTCTCAGGATTGTACGAGCGTAACTGCAGGGACATGTTTGCAGCGTCATTGTCGACCACAAAGAACACAACCTCGGTAATCGTTGCGCCATGTGGCAGGTCGAAGTCCATGCTAAATGAGAACCCTCCCGACAGCGCAGTTGCATAGATTGCTCCACCCAGCGCAGAATAGGTCAACGCCGAGTTTGTGGACTGGAAGCGGGTACCCGAAAATGTCCGATAGAACGTCCCTGGTGTCGTCGCGACTGCGGGGATAGCGATAGCGCCTTGTGTGACATCTGAAGTTACCTGCCGTCCCTCATCCCACTCGGGGGTTGGATCGGTCTGAGCCATGGGGCGCGCAAGGGCTTGACCAAAGGACAACCAGAGAACGAGACCGAAGAGAACGGCTATGAGGCTGATCATATAGAGTGTGTTTGCGAAACACGATTACCTCCTGTGTCTGCTTCTTGATGTGCAGAGGGGCCTGACGGTAAGCGTCAGGCTGGCGATTCCCAGGCAGGCTCTGTCTGACAATTGTGTAATTTCTGGTGGGGCAGCTTGCCGCATTCTGGTGCCATGAAACACTGATCTGGTAATTTCGCTTCCTAATGCGGTAGAGTCGAATTATCAGACAGAGCCTGACATCGCTCCGATTCCCGCCCCTTCGCTGCATGGGCATGTTGGGCCGCGTTTGGGGGCGGAGACGGTTCAGGTTGGTTCCCGTGGCTTACGGCTGCTTACAGGTCAAATACCAGGCGCAAGCCCTGGTCAACGTCTGCGAGCGTTGTGGCCGCTACCTGTCCGACCTGCTCATCAAGATCAGTTTTGTCGAGCGTGATGATTTGCGACACGTTGATCACTGAGTCTCTCGGTAACCCGGACTCCCGTGCACGCAGCAAGACATTCCCCGGTGCTGTTGCAAGACGCAGGTTGCTGCTGATGACGGCAACGATGACGGTCGCGATACGACTGCGCGTAAAGGTATCGGCTTGAACGATGAGCACCGGGCGCCGGAACGCCGGCCCTGAACCAGCGGCGTCGGGCAGGATTGCCCACCACACCTCCCCGCGGTGCATTACCAATCGTCCCCAGCAAGCATGCGCCGCTGTGCCGCCTTGAAGGTCGGATCGAGAACGCTCGTTTCTGCTTCATAGACTTGATCGAGCGCGGCAGTAATCTGCTCGGTTTGATGGGCCTGGAGATAGACCTGAAGTGCGCGGGCATACAACTCGCTGCGAGAGAGGCCCTGCGCACGCGCGTAGTCTTCAGCAGCCTTGAACAATGCATCAGGAATGGAAATGGCTGTCTTCATAGCGCCAGTATAACTCTAGTTATACTCACTGTCAACAGAGAACACGTGGGCAAAGGCGTTGATGGGATAGCTGCCCAACGGTAAGCGTCAGCCGCTCGCCGATGAGTTGGTATGTGTACGATAGACCACACGATGCTTTGGGCCAGTACAACACTGAAAATTGCCCCGATCAAGGTGAGTCGGCTGCACGCAATGTTAGTCCGCAATTGCGCTTGAGGGTACGGATACAGGGACTATCCTTCGTCAGTGGCTTGTCGCTCCTCAGTATCGAGACGTTTGATCGCTTCTTCAAGCGAGATACCACCTGTTTCCTGTGCCCGCTCCGCGAGAAATGCCATGAATCGTTTACTTTGACCGAGCTGCGCTGCCTCGCGCTCAAACGCATCCGCGGCTTCCAGCACATAGATCGTGCCATCTTTTGCGATGACATGCACCGCTTCTGAGGCGGCCGCTTCAAATAATTCATCGATTGTTAGGTGTTGGACGCGCAGATCAACCGTCATCATAGTTCCACCTTCTTCCCGCGAATGTAGAGATCGTTATGCACTTTGTAGCCGATTGCCACTACCTTGATCACGGTATCGTGCTCCACCTTATAGAAGATGCGATAGTGATCGACGCGCAATTCCCACGGTGCAATCGGATTGGGATCGAGTTGCTTGCGGCGTTTGCTTGCCGTCGTGGCGTCATCGATCAAATGTGTGGCTATCCCACTCAAGATAATCCGCCGCTCATGCGCGCGGAAATAGGTCAAATCGACATCGGCGCTTGGCAGGATGATGACGGTAAGTCTCATGGTTGGCTATCAATCCACCGACCTCCAACGACTGTTGGCATGATCATGATTATACCTGACGCACCAAAGCATCGCAATCCATTATCGCACATATGTGCATATAAACGGCGTCCGGTGCGGAAGGTGGAACAACAACCCATATCGTGTCACATAATGGGCTGCGTAGAGCTGTGTGTGGGGCGGCCTAACCACTGATTCTGCGGACTTATCGCGGTTACCAGTAGACTGGCGATCTATGCTGGAGCGCGTCCTCGACCCTCTCCGCGGTGACGTCAGCGCGGATGGGAAAGTCCTGCGGGGCAGCACACGCGCTGCGGCGCCGGCGCGCACATTCCGGCTGCTCCTGCCGCCGGGAGAGCATGAGCTCACGCCGATGGCCCCGGCCACACCGGATTCTGCGCGCGCCGGCGCGCCGATCGGTGTGCACCTGTTTGCACTCGATATGCGCGCGGGCGCATCAAACCATTCCGCCAGCGGCACTCCCCCGCCAGCAAAATCGTCACCGGAACCAGGTACGTCGGTGACGATTGATCAGCACGCAATGTTGGGCTGCATGCCACTACATTACGCACCTTCTTCGGGCAGGTTTTGCAGATCGTTCAAATCTTTCAGGCGTCCACTGGCGCGTTTGTTGCGCTTGAGGTGTTTCAAATTGATAATCGGCACTGCAATGCCATCAAGGTTATCGGTTACTCGTGCTGCATAACACGTCGCGAAATCAACTCCAGAGAGGGTCGTCAGCAGTTCAATGCGCAGCGGCGGATTCCCCATCCGAATCACCATATTCGGTTGTTGCAGCAACTCTACCGTGGCTCCTGTGGCGCCAAAACCAAAGTCCGCTAACACCGCTAACAGCTTTTCGGCATTCGCCGCGGTGGATGCGATCCAGATATCCATATCGCCGGTCGTACGCGGATAGCCGTGGTACCCCACTGCATACCCGCCAATCAACAGGTATTCGACCTCATATGTGTTCAGTAATTGTAAGAACTCTTTGAAGTCGGGCGGTAAGAGGATCGTAGCCATATATCACCTGTCGCAACAACTCCAGTGCCGCAAGGCGGTCAGCGGGTGTCACGCTAAGCCAGTATGCCTTTTCATCCGATTCATCATCGATCGTCGCAATCGTAAAGACGGTTTTGTCCATTTTCGTTTCGTGAATGCTGGTCACAGGTGTGCCTCTCTCGATGTGGTGTGCGTCCATGAAGCATCGTTTTCCCATGCGGTACGCACAAGTGTATCATACCAGCTCGCCACAGGCAATGCTGGACGCAGCATGGTAGGGCTTCTCGGTTCATTAACGCTGCGCTAGAATCACCACTTCTGGCTGGACGACGATGTGGAGGTGTGATCAAGGGCTGTGCAATCGCACCCCGACAGCTTACCGGGCTGCCGGCGAACCTGCCTGACCCGCGCCGACGACAGGGGCGACGCTCTCCGCTCCCGACCTTTCCTGGCCGGATGCTGGTGGGAATGCTCTATGGCCGCGACTCGTTGTGCGGCGCCTGGATCTGGGCGCGTCAACAGGGGGGGCGTGCTCTGACGCCTGCTCCGCGGTCGTGATTCGCACTTCCCGGCCTCCAATATACCTTGCCCCTGAGCCGGGACGCTGACGATGTCGATCGGCGGCTGCAGCCCTGACTGGAGCGCGTCCTCGACCATCCCCGCGGTGGTGTCAGCGCGGATGGGAAAGTCGTGTGAGGCAGCACACGTGCTGCCGCGCCAGCGCGCACACTCCGGCTGCTCCTGCCGCCGCGAGAGCATGAGCTCGCGCCGATGGCCCCGGCCACACCGGATTCTGCGCGCGACGATCAGTGTGCGCCTGTTTGCACTCGATGTGCGCGCAGGCGCATCTGCTCCGTCACGCGCGTTCATCGTCGTTGGGCTCTGCTGCTGATCTGGTGTGATTCTTGATGGCCATAGCGTGCCGCATATAGTGTGATGCCACGCCCGACACGCATCGTGGCTGGCAATGATGGAGCCTGACATCCAGGCTCAGGGGTGCCGCGCAGCACCCCCTGGAGCCTGGTGTCAGGCCATGTGAGCAATATGGTTAAAAACTATGCGAAACCGTGTTGGTTTTCTTCTTAACTTCCACAAGGGTAGACAGATTGACGAGCTTGAGCAGACCATAGACCTCGTCCTGTCCCCAGTCTTCGTCTAGAACACCTTCCCCTAGCAAGACTTCGAATTTGCGGTTCTCGGTGGCGGTAGGTGTTGTATCGGGGAAGAAGAAGACGTTGGAATACGTGAAGAGAAGGTCATCCGC
>Ga0272446_1000061_pt1:37500-132263 | contig 132263 bp, 130 predicted proteins | sample YNPCB0061_FD_194587 | JGI IMG/M metagenome (GOLD analysis project Ga0272446, IMG submission 194587) | Hot spring microbial mat communities from Yellowstone National Park, WY, United States - YNP-CB-006-1 | ecosystem: Environmental > Aquatic > Thermal springs > Hot (42-90C) >...
CGAATGAACTTGCCGGCCGGGGGATCAACGTCAACGCGATCGCGCCCGGCTACATGGCGACTGATAATACGCAGGCGCTGCGCGCCGATCCGGAACGGAGCCGGCAGATTATGGAACGCATTCCGGCGGGACGCTGGGGGCAACCGGACGATCTGGCGGGCGCGGCGGTATTTCTGGCCTCACCCGCCAGCGATTACGTTCACGGCCATCTCCTGGTGGTGGACGGTGGCTGGATGGCGCGCTGACCACGCCATGACATGACTATGATCGTTCGACACGCCCCCTGACCGGTAGCGGCTCAATCAGGGCGCGAAACACCGGGCAGAGGCGTTCCACCTCCGTTCGAATGCGTTCGATCTCGTCGTCTGAAACGTCGCCTGCCAGGCGTGCGACATAGGTCAGCCCTGAGGGCGGAATGGGCGCGCCTTCACCAACTTCCAGTACACCGCGAAAGTCGATCGTGCCGTTCACTTCGACTTCTAGCGAATCGAAGCGCGCTCCTCGATTGACGGCGACGATCAGGAAGGTATGTGCCAGGCAACTCGCCAGGGAAGCAAGCAACAACTCCGGTGAGGTTGGCCCCAGGTTATACCCTGCCAGCGCTGGCGCCGAGTCCGTCACAACCGTGAATTCGCGGATGCTGACCGGTCGCACGCCTGAGCCGCCGGCCACGCGCGCCACAACGCGGAGCGGCGACGGCGTGGCCTCCGGTGCGGCAAGTTTCTCGCGCAGCGCGGCCATGCGGGTGGCTTTGAACGCCAGGTAGTCGGATAACGTGGACATACGACTCTCCTTGCCTCATCTTGCGGCGTGTGCCGGGCAGCACCGTCAGAACCCATTGCTATTGGCCCGGGCGCGCGATCATGCGGGCCAGGCGCGGCAGGATGGCCGGCGCCGGCTCGCGCAGCGTCTCGGCGGCCAGTAAACCGCCCAGTAGCAGCATGCCATAGAACTTGTACGATACCCCGGCGATGGTCAGTACGCCATGGATCGTGCCGTCGTAGAAACTCCACTGATTGCCATAGGCGATCAGCGCAAAACTGGTTGCCAGCACGGTCGCATGCGGCAACGACACCATGCGTTCGCGCAAATGGAGCAGCAACGCGCCGAATGGTATGATCAACAGTGTCTGGTAATGCATCCAGGCCGCAGGCGCCGCCAGCACCATCAGCAAGAGAAAAGTGCCGTACTGCAACGCATAGCCCGTGCTTTCGCGCGGCGCAGGGCGCAACGCGAGCGCGCATGCTGTAAGCGCAATGCTGCCGGAGAGGGCGATTCCCAGCAGTCGCAGCGGCTGATACTGGTAGATATCAGCTTCGCGCGGCGAGTCGGTCAGGCGGGCCAGGAAGCCGGAGATGGTTTGATTCTCGACCCACGAGGTTGTGCCGCCGATATGCGGGACGACCTGCGTCAGGTAGATCAGATGCTCGTTCCAGCCGATGATCGCGATCGACAGGCCGTTGTACAGGGCCATGGCCAGGGTGAAGCCGGCCAGAGCGCGCCACTGCCCCTTCAGTACAAAGAACGCGAGCAGGAGCACGGGATAGATTTTGAAAAGCGTTCCCAGCGCGACCAGCGCGCCGGCCACTCCCTCATGTCTGCTGCGCAAGGCCCACAACGCCATGGTGAGCAGAAACAACAACATCAGGTCGATCTGGCCAAAGGCCAGCGTATCGGCCAGCGGGCGGAAGTTGAAGACGATCAGTAGAGCGGCGGCGCTGAGTGAGAGGATCGGCAAGCGCCACATCCGTAGCCACAGGAATGCAGTCGCCAGGATCAGCACCGTGTTCATGATTCGGTGGCCAAGCAGCACTGCCATCCCATCCATCGTCACGAACGGCACGAAGAGCATGCCATAGAATGGCGGCACCTTGAACACATGGCCGAAATGATTCGTCAGAACTGCCTCAATGTCGTACATTGAGCCGCCGCGGGTCCACTCACGCGCGCCGCGGAACAGGATCCAGAAATCGGGCGCCTGGCGCGTATAGGCGTACCACAGGTTGTAACTCAGATGGGCGGCCGCGGCGACGGCCAGAACGATGAGTGCTACGCGTGCTGCGCCATTGCGTCGTTCGGCAGCGGGGAGTGCGCGCCCACGCGCCAGGCGCCAGCCGATCAAGGTCGATACCAGCGCGGCGATCAGCGTTGTGCCGATCCAGATCGTCTGCGGCGCCAGGCCGACTCCAGTTGCGTCGTCGGCGATCATGGCGAGCTGAAACAGCGGCAACATCCACCATGCCACGGCCATGATGATCGGCAGATGCGCGCCGTCAAGTACTGGCCGTGGGGGGCCGCTATGCGTCGCTTCCAGCTTGATCGGCGCCAGGATGCGGGTGATCACCAGGCCGGTGCATCCGATTGCCGGCAGTGCCACGAAGCGCTGAAGAAAGGGCAATACTTCGAGTGGGCGTCCCGCCACCCCGAACGCGATCAGCGCGCTGGCGGCCATGCTCGCTGCAAGCGCCGTATGCCGCGACAGGCCCGCGAGCCGTGGCAATGCATACCCTAGCATCCCGATCGCCAGCCCGCACGCCAGTACCCATGCCGATGGCCAGGCGAACGACGCTTCCGTGGGCGCCAGTGTCACGGCATCCACGACAACGCCGAGGGGGCGCGGATCAGCTTCTGGAACAATCGCATCGCTCACGAGACCGATCTGCACGGCCCGGTCGAGGCGCTCAGCTGGCGGCAGAAGCAGGCGATACGTGCGAAACACGTCACCGGAGATGTTGAAGCTGGTCAGGGTGTGGCCGTCAATGCTCAGGTGCACGTCGGGTGGCGGGTAGCCGCCGGGGCGACCATTGAGCAACCGGAGCCGCAGAACGGATGGGATCGTCCCTGGCGGTCGCGGCAGTGCGATGATCGAGTCGCCATCGCTCCAGCGAAAACGGGTGCGCGCATCAGCCGTGATCTCCGGCGCATTGAAACTCAGCGCAAAACGCGCGTCTTGCCCGCCGATATCAACGTTCAATGGCCAGACCAGACCATAGCCGATGCTCAGCGAGAGTGTGGCGACAAGCGCCGCAATGAGCGCCGGTATCACACAGAACCGCAGGCGGAGCAGGTCATCTCTCACGCGATTTCCTCATCGCCTCATGCACCGCCGCAGCCACGGCATCAACTTCGTCATCGGTCAATTCAGGATACATCGGCAGAGAGAAGACCTCGCGTGCCAGGCGCTCCGTTACCGGCAATCCCCCTGGAGGCGCGAAGGATGCATAGACTGGCTGCAAGTGGGTGGGCAACGGATAGTGAATCTCCGTACCGATGCCGCGCTCCTGCAGGCGCGCCTGCAGGGCATCGCGCCCGGCTGCACGCACGACGTACAGGTGATAGACGTGCTCACCGTCGACCGGTGCTGCAGGGAGGATCAGGCCGGTATCGGTCAGTCTTTCCTGGTAGCGTGCAGCAATCGCTCGCCGGCGCGCATTCCATGCCGGCAGGTATGGCAGCTTGACCGCCAGCAGTGCAGCCTGCAATTCGTCAAGACGCGAGTTGAGGCCGCCGGGATCGCTGGTGTAGTATTTGCGTTCCCAGCCGTACTGGCGAAGCCGGCGCACCTTTTCTGCCAGCGCCGCGTCATTGGTGACCACGGCACCGCCATCACCAAGCGCGCCGAGATTCTTCGTCGGGTAGAAACTGAAGCAACCAAGCACGCCAAGGCTCCCGGCCACGCGCCCGCTCAGCGTTGCGCCGTGCGCCTGGGCGCAATCTTCTACCACCGGAATACCGTGCTGTACGGCAATTGCCAGGATGGCGTCCATATCGGCCATGCGACCGTACAGATGCACCGGCATGATCGCCCTGGTGCGTGACGTGATCGCGCCCGCCAATGCTGCCGGGTCCATGGTATGGCTATCTTCGTCCACGTCAACGAACACCGGGCGCGCGCCGGCGGCCAGAATGGTCACTGCTTGATAGACGCTGGCGTTGGCGACGGTCACAACCTCGTCGCCAGAACCGACGTCAAGCGCCGCCAGCGCGAGTTGCAGCGCTTCTGTGCCGTTGGCGACGCCAATGCAGAAACGCGTTGTGCAGAATGCGGCGAATGCTTCCTCGAAGGCACGTACCTCCGGGCCGAGGATATACCAGCCACTCGTAAGCACGCGCAACATCGCCGCCTCAAGTTCGGCCTGGAGTGCGTTGTGCTGGCGTTTCAGATCGCCGAATGGTATACGAGGACCCATACGCGGTAGAGCCTTTCTGTGCCCGTGCGGCCGTCCTCCTGTCACCAGTAATACTCCCGTTCGCGCCGGTAGAACTCGAGTGTGCGGCGTAGCCCTTCGCGCAGCGGCACCTTCGGGCGCCAGCCGAGCCGCCCCTGAATGAGCCGGTAATCCGCATAGTAGTCGCCAATATCAATCGCCTTGCGATCGGTCGGGAACGGCACGATCTCATACTCGCCCGCGCCATTGATCTCGACCAGCAGCGCCGCGAGGTCACGCAGGTTGATGGTTTCATCGCTGCCGAGGTTATAGATCCCGCCATCGGCTGCCGGCGAGGCGCCCGCCAGCAACAGCGCATCAACCACGTCATCAACATAATTGAAATCACGAATCTGAGCACCATCACCAAAGACCTGGATCGGCTCTTCGTTCACCAGGCGCTTGATCCAGATGCCGAGAAACGTCTGCCGGGCGTCCTTCACGCGCATGCGCGGGCCGTATGTATTGGTCAGGCGTAGCGCACAGGCGCGAATGCCATAGACATTGTTGTACAGGATGTGATACCACTCGCCGGCCATTTTGTTGATGCCGTTGACATCCACCGGGTGCAGCAGGTGACGCTCATCAACCGGCAGATAATCAGGTTTGCCGTAGATCTGGCGCGTCGAAGCGTACACCAGTTTCAGCGTCGGATTGTGCTTGCGACACGACTCGAGAATTGATAATTGGGCGCGGCAATTGATCTCCAGGTCGGTATACGGATCAGTCATCGAGTCCAGGTGCGACGTCTGCCCGGCCAGGTTGAAGAGAAAATCCTGACCCTGCACCAGATAATTCATCGAGTACTCATCGCGCACATCGGCGATATTAATGCGCACACGATCCTCAATGCCGGCGATATTGCGCTGATTGCCACCGTAGATCGGAATAAGCGAGTCAACCAGCGTGACAACGGCGTCAAGCTCGACGAGACGCCACGCGAGTGTCGAACCGATGAATCCCAGACCGCCGGTGATCAATACGCGCGCGCCACGGTACGCGCCGTGGTACTCTTTCATCGCCAGGCTCCACCCCTGTTCGCCGGATGGTCAATGCTCAATGTGCAGCTCAGCATTCTTCTTCCGCACTTTGATGCGCCGCATATGCTCACGCCGGATGACCAGCTTCCACCACAGCCCGATCAACTGGATGCCGGTACGCCACAGGCGTGGGAAATTGAAGAACTGGCTCTCGCCATACGTCCGATGGTAGTGATGCACCGGCACCTCGGCGAAACGATACCCGGCATCCTGCAACTTCTTGACCAGCTCCAGGCAAATGGTACCGCTGTCGGACTCCAGGTCGATCGTGTCGAACACATGCCGGCGTATCAGGCGAAAATCGCAATCCACATCGCGTAACTTGAAGCCGAAGAGGAACTTCACCGTATGATGATAGATGCGACCGATGATCTTACGATGCAACGGGTCACTGCGGTCGATCTTCCAGCCATTGACAATATCCACATCATCGCTCAGCGCCGGTAGCAGGAGTTTCAGTTCGCGCGGATCGTACTGTGCGTCACCATCGGTATAGAAGATCAGCTCCCTGGTGCAGGCAGCGAAGCCGGCACGCAGCGCGCCGCCGTAGCCGAGCGGCTCACGATGCGCATAGTAGCGGAAGCGCTCAAAGCGTTGCGCCAGTTCCTCCAGGACCTCCACCGTATAATCGGTGCTACCGTTTTCAACAACGATGACTTCGTAATCGTCGGTCAGTTCTTCCAGGGTTTTGATGACGGTGACAACCAGGCTGCCGATCGTGCCACCGTCGTTGTATGCAGGGAAAAATGCCGAAATGCCTGGCCGGCGGTGCATGTTCATCTTGTGCCTTTGCAATCGCTCTGCGGTGAGACTGACACGCGATTATAGCATAGCGGCAACCTCGCCGATTCCTGGTAGGATAGGCTGGACCGCCGTTCTTGCAGGAATGAGATCATACCATGCCGATACAGATTTCCCAGTTGTTGCGCCGCGACATCGCAGCGCTTGAGCCGTACACGCCGATCGTGCCGCTTGAGGTGCTTGCCGAGCGGCTCCATATGCCGGTTGAACAGATTATCAAGCTCGATGCCAACGAGAATCCGTATGGCCCATCGCCACGGACGCTGGCCGCGCTGGCGGCTGTTGAGCGCGACACGCCTCACCGCTATGCGATCTATCCCGATCCTGATCAGACGCGCCTGCGCGCAGCCATCAGCCGTTACATCGGCCAGCCGCCGGAACGCGTCATCTGTGGCGCCGGGTCCGATGAGTTGATCGACCTGCTGATGCGCGCGGTGCTTACCCCGGGAGATGTGCTTGCCGACTGCCCGCCGACCTTCGGGATGTACAGTTTTGATGCCGCGCTGTATGGCGCGCAAGTGCGTGCCGTACCACGCGATGCAAGCTTTGCTGTCGATCTGGAGGGGGTGGCCGACGCAGTTGTGCATGATGGCGCGAAACTCTTGTTTCTGGCCTCGCCGAACAACCCGACCGGTACACCATTGCCGCGCGTTGCCGTGGAACGCCTGCTTGAACTGCCGCTGGTGCTGGCCGTTGACGAGGCGTATGCCGAGTTTTCCGGCACGAGCGTTGTGGACATGGTCGGTGCGCATCCAAACCTGGTGGTGCTGCGCACCTTCAGCAAATGGGCCGGTCTTGCCGGCCTGCGCGTCGGGTATGCGGTCATGCATGAAGAGATGATCGGCTACCTGTGGAAGATCAAGCAACCGTACAATGTGAACGTCGCTGCCGAGGTTGCGGCGATTGCCTCGCTCGAGGATGTTGACGAGCGCATGGCAACCGTTGCGCGCATTGTCGCCGAACGCGAACGCCTGTCTGCTGCGCTTACAGCATTGCCTGGCGTGCATGTCTATCCAAGCGCAACGAATTTCCTGCTCTGCCGCATGACCGGAGGCGGAACCGCACGCGCCCGCGCCATTCGCGACAGGCTGGCGCAGCGCGGTATTCTGATCCGCTACTTCAATCGCCCGGGCCTGGACGATTGTATTCGTATCAGCGTTGGCCGTCCCGAGCAGAATGATGTGCTCCTGGCGGCGCTGCGCGAGTTCGCAGGGACGGCAGGATGAACAGTGGCATACGGAGCGCCTTCACCACACAGTTCTGCGTGGCGCTCCCGAACAAAGTGACGCTGGTGCAGCAGACAAAGCCGCCGCACCAGCGTCACAAAAAGAAGACATTGACCGCGCGAGTCAATCGAGCCGTGTGAGACGAGATTGCTTCAGCCACGCTGCGCTCGCGGCAGGCTGTCGCTCACGCTCCGCGCAATGACATAAGGCATAGAGTTATTCGAACTTAGCGTATGCGTTCCTCGCTGCGACCGCCAGCGCGGCGATTGCCGGGGCGTGCCGCGCCCGCATGGTGCGGCGAATGCGCGGGACGCGCCGGTGTCCCATCAGGGCGCGACTCACGCCGGCGCGGTTCGTTACGGCGATACTGCGGTTCACGCGGCGGCCGTGCGAACTCGGCGTCGCGTATGGGCGCAGGAGCGTTATAGTCGAACCCGGCTAGTAGCTCGCGTTTCAGCGCCGCGCCGAGCACGCGTTCGATCGCGCGGATCATGGCTGCATCCTCGTTCGTTACCAGCGTCAAGGCATCGCCGGTGCGTGCCGCGCGGCCGGTCCGGCCGATACGATGGGTGTACGCCTCGGCGGTATTCGGCATATCATAGTTAATGACATGCGAGATGCTGGAAACATCGATGCCACGTGCCGCAATATCGGTTGCCACCAGAATCTGGTACGATCCGTCACGAAAACCATCAAGCGCTGCCTGGCGCCGATTCTGCGACAGGTTACCTTGCAGCGACGTGGCACGGTAGCCGAGTTGCACCAGTTTTTCGCCCAGGCGCTTTGCCCGGTGTTTGGTACTGGTGAAGATCAGCACCGACTCGGTATCGATCGTTTGCAGCAGTTCAATCAGCAGCGGCGTCTTCAGGTGCGGCGCTACCGGGTAGATGGCATGGTTGACTGTCGTGGCCGGCGCGACGCGCCCGATCTGAACCGATACCGGGTTGCGGAGCGCCTCATCCGCCAGTGCGCGAATATCGTTCGGCATTGTCGCGGAAAAGAGCAATGTCTGCCGCCGCGCCGGAGTCTGGCGCAGAATCCGGCGAATATCGGGCAAAAAACCCATATCAAACATCTGGTCGGCCTCGTCGAGGACGAGCATCTCCAGATGATCGAGGCTGACGGTTCCCTGGCCGAGATGGTCGAGCAGGCGCCCCGGGCAGACGACGGCGATTTCGATGCCGCGGCGCAGGCGCTGGATCTGAGCATTGAAGCTGACGCCGCCGTATAATGTGACGCTGCGCAGGCCCGTGTGCTGGCCAAGGGCTTCGATAACACCCTGGATCTGCTCCGCCAGTTCACGTGTCGGCGCGACAATCAGGGCGCGCAGGCGCCCGCGCGGCCCCTGCATCAGGCGTTGAAGCATGGGTAAGACGAACGCCGCCGTCTTGCCGGTTCCGGTCTGAGCGATACCTATCACATCGCGGCCTGCCAGGACATGCGGGATGACCTGTGCCTGAACTGGCGTTGGATCTTGATACTTGAGATCGTGGATGCCGGCGGTAATCCTGGGGTTGAAGGCGAATGAGTCAAACGACACTGAGTGTCCTTCCTGGCTACAACATGAGCCAAGTCCTGCACTCAGCTCGATCTGTTGATGACAAACCTGTGCAGTATATCACGTATGCGTCTCCAGCGCAATAGGCAGTACAGATATAACTGTTCACATTTGCGGTGACATGTCCTGGTGAAGCGCGCGGTGCGCCGCAATGGAGGCGCGTCCACGGATCATGGTTGCTGCTCGCCGCTGTCGCGACCACGCAACTTCTGTTCAACAAGGAGTGTCTATGACGACCGAGAACCTTGACACCCTGCGCGAGTTTGCCGCCGAACTGGCATGGCACGCCGGCCGGCTGACGCTGTGCTACTTCCAGACCGGCGTGATACCTGATATGAAGGCCGATCAGACGCCGGTGACGATTGCTGATCGTGAGTCTGAGTGGCTGATGCGCCGCATGATAGAAGAGCGTTACCCGCACCATAGCATTCTTGGCGAAGAGGAGGGCGAGAGCCGCCCGGGAGCATCACATCGCTGGATCCTTGATCCCATTGACGGCACGAAGTCGTTCGTTCAGGGCGTGCCGCTGTATGCCGTGCTGGTAGGATTGGAGCGCGACGGCGAGGCGGTCGCCGGTGCGGTGCATTTTCCGGCGCTCGGCGATTTTCTGACTGCCGCTCGCGGCCGGGGATGCCAGTGGAACGGGCGCCAGGCGCGCGTGTCGCAGGTTGACGAACTCTCCCGGGCGCTGCTCCTGTCGAGCGATGCCGAAAGCATGGCGCCTTATGGTCGTGAAGCCGCCTATCGTCGCCTGGCGTCGTCGGTACGGATGGTGCGCACCTGGGGTGATGCGTATGGCTATTCGCTGGTGGCAACCGGTCGTGCGGATGTCATGCTTGATCCGGTGATGAGCGTCTGGGACTGTGCGGCATTGTTGCCGGTCGTTACCGAAGCCGGAGGAACATTTACCGACTGGCGCGGCACAGCGACCATTCATGCCGGTGAGGCGATAGGTACGAACGGTCTGTTACTTGAGCAGGTGCTTGGCACACTGAACGATTGATCGCCATCTGGCAGAAACGCTTTACAGCCTACGCAGGCATATGGTATAGTCTGAGTAGGCGCTAACCTGCTCCTGAAACGAATGAAGCCGCCGGCAGCGCGCCGCTGCGCCTGCCGCCAGAGGCTGGAGGCCGATTGTGCGAGTCGTCGCCATGATCATGGCCGGCGGCGAGGGAACACGCCTGAGCGTTCTCTCGGAGAAACGCGCGAAACCCTCGGTGCCGTTCGCCGGCAAGTTCCGCATTATTGATTTTACCCTCTCCAACTGTGTAAACTCCGGCATTTTCGATGTCGCGGTGTTGACACAGTATCGCCCGCACTCGTTGAACGCGCATATCGGTAATGGCAAACCCTGGGACCTCGATCGCTCAAACGGTGGTGTGCAATTGCTCCAGCCGTACCAGGGCCGGCGCGATGAAAGCTGGTACAAAGGCACCGCAGACGCAGTCTACCAGAACCTCAACTATATTCGCGAACGCCGTGCCGACCTGGTGCTGGTGCTCGGCGGCGACCATATCTACAAAATGGACTATGCCGCGATGGTTGAGTTCCATCAGCAAAAACGTGCCGATATGACCGTCGCCGTGATGCATGTGCCGCTCGAAGAAACCGATCGTTTTGGCATCATGACCGTTGATGAAACCGAACGTGTGGTCGAGTTTACCGAAAAACCCAAGAACCGCGATAAGGGAACGCTGGCCAGTATGGGCATTTATGTGTTCAATACCGATACGCTGGTCAGGCGTCTGAGCGAGAATGGCGAGGGGAACCCGCGCATTGATTTTGGCAAGCACGTCATTCCGTCAATGATCTCTCGTGATGCAGTCTATGCCTTTCCATTCGAGGGATACTGGGTTGATGTCGGTACGGTACAATCGTACTGGGAAACGAGCATGGATCTGCTCAATCCCGATAATGCGCTCAATTTGCACGATCCGAACTGGGTCATCCATACACGCAGCGAAGAGCAACCTCCAGCAAAACTCGGGCCACAGGCGCGTGTCAGTCGCAGCATGATCTGTAACGGCTGCATTATCCGCGGCACTGTGGAACATTCAGTGCTTTCGCCTGGCGTGTATGTCTCGCCCGGCGCGATCGTGCGCGACAGTGTGGTGATGAATGATACCTGGATCGGCCCTGGTGCGGTGCTCGACCGCGTGATTGTTGACAAAAACGTGGTGGTCGGCGCCGGGGTGCGCCTTGGTTGCGGTGAGGATCTGACTGTCCCTAACCGTGAACAGCCGGATAAACTGACCACCGGGATTACGATCGTTGGCAAGGGGGCGCATATTCCGCCGAATATTCGCATTGGCCGCAACGTCGTCATTAATGCTGACCGCGAGGAAGAAGACTTCCCGTCTGGTGAGGTGAAGTCGGGTGAAACCATATAGAGGTGGGTATGCTCCGCACACTCGCGCTTATCCTGGCAGGCGGTGAAAGTCCGGCGCTCAGCGTGCTCACGGCTGAACGCTCCGAGGCGGCCGTTCCGTTCGCCGGCAAGTATCGTATCATTGACTTTACCCTGTCGAATTGCGTTAATTCCAGTATCTACAATGTTGGTGTGCTGACGCAGTATCGCCCGCGCTCGCTGCACGAGCATATTGGCGTTGGCAAGCCGTGGGATCTTGACCGGCGCATCGGTGGGGTGCGTGTGCTCCATCCGTATCTTACCAGCGAGGGTGGGCACTGGCAGAAGGGTAATGCCGACGCGTTGCGCGCCAACCTCGACATTATCGCCGATCAAAATGCTGAGGCCATCCTGGTGCTTGCCGGCGACCATGTGTACAAAATGGATTACCGGCCCATGCTCCATTTCCATGAAGAGCGTGACGCTGATGTGACGCTCGCCGTCCATAGCGTCAGCCCGCACGAGGCGCACCGGTATGGGATTGTCTCGGTAGACGCCGACGGAACGGTGACGCAGTTCGAGGAGAAACCGCGCCGGGCACGTTCAAGCCTGGCGTCAATGGGGATTTATGTCTTTCGCAAGAATTTCTTGATTGAGGTGCTCGCCGGTGGCGCCGAACAGAATATCGGCCGGGACCTGATGCCGAAGCTGGTGCAGCAGACGACGGTTGCTTCGTACCACTTCCAGGGGTATTGGGCCGACGTTGGTACGGTGCAGGCGTACTACGAGGCCAATATGGCCTTGCTGGTGGAAACGCCAGCGCTTGATTTATATGATCCGGAATGGGTTATTCATACGAAGAGTGAAGAACGTCCGGCAGCCGAGATCGGCGATGGTGCGCGGGTTGACGGCAATCTGCTGTGTGATGGCTGCCGGATCTATGGAACGGCCACGCGTTCGATCATTGCACCTGGGGTGGTGATTGCCGAGGGGGCGGTCGTGCGCGACTCGATTCTCCTTAGCGGTACGGTTGTTGAAGCCGGTGCCGTCATCGATCGTTGCATCATCGATAAGGAAGCGGTCATCGGCGCCGATGCCGTGGTAGGTGATGGTGAGGATAACACGCCAAACCAGCAATCGCCCGATTTGCTGAATACTGGATTGACGCTCGTCGGTCGCAGCGCCCAGATCCCGTCGAATACGCGGATTGGCCGCAATGTGATCATTCGCCCGCGCGTGACCCCGGTCGCATTTGCCGGGCAGTCTGTCGTGCCCAGCGGTAAGACCATTGGCCGTTAACCAGCAAGGAGCGCATTGTGACGCTTGAACAGAATCGTGCCCGTGTGACCGGTGCCGTCTGGCAGGCAGTGGCACAGAGTGGTGTCGATCTTTCGGCCATTCCGCGTGAGGAGCAAGATCGTCTCGTGGCAGCGATTACCGATGGCCTGCTGGCCACCGTCAATCAGATGCTCGATGAGGTTGTGCCGCCCGTGTCCCCCGATGTGTCGGGTGAGGAACGCATCCTGTGGGAGGGCCGGCCGTTTCTCTCGATCAGTGAGCGGTACGTGCTGACGACCGAGCGGATACGTATCTTCCGTGGCCTGATCGGGCGGGACCTTGAGGATCTTGAACTGGTGCGGTTGCAGGATATTGACTTCAGCCAGAATGCCGGTGAGCGCCTCCTCGGGATCGGTGACATTCATTTGCGCGGTGCGGATGTATCTGCGCCGGTGGTGACATTGCGTAATGTGCACCAGCCTGAGGAGGTGCGTGAACTCATCCGGCGCGCCTGGCTCGATGCGCGTAAACGGTATGGCGTGTCGTTCCGCGAGGAGATGTGATCCTGCCGCTACTCGCGCGGATACCCGGCGTAGTCGCCGAGTGCGGCAACTGCCGCCGCCCCCACGCGCGCGCCGAGTGCGAGCGATTCATCAATTCCCCAGCCGCGTAACTGGCCGGCGAGAAAGCCGGCGTCGAAGCCATCTCCTGCGCCCACGGGGTCAATCACACGCGTGGCCGGTGTTGCCGGCGCCGCATACCGTTGCCCATCAACCAGTGCAAGGGCGCCGCGCTCGGCCCGCTTCAGCACCACTATCCGCGCGCCCGGCGCCGCCGCCGCCGTAAGCGCCTCCTGGTCGTCGCTCGTCTCCAGGAGCGCCTGCGCATCTTCGTGCCCCATAAGGATGATATCGGCGGCGCGCATCAGCGGCAGCAGGGCGTTGCGCGCCTGCGCGGCGCTCCAGAGGCGTGGCCGGAAGTTGGGGTCGAATGAGATCAGCGCGCCCGCTGCGCGTGCCAGTTCGATCGCCCGGGCGCATGCAGCAGCGCACGTCGGGCTCAACGCCGGCGTTATGCCCGTCAGGTGAAGGATGCGCGCGCCGGCAAACTGCTCAGGTGTTAGATCACCAGCGGTAAGCCGGCTTGCTGCTGATCCCGCGCGATAATAATAGACCCGGCGCGCGCCGTCGGCCAGCCATTCGCGAAAGAACACTCCATTGGGCGCGCTGGCGTCAACCATCAACGCCGATGTATCTACGCCCTCGGCGGCGAGGACGGTGCGCACCCGCCGCCCGAACGGGTCGTCGCCGAGGCGGCTGATAAAACGCGCAGTGTGGCCAAGGCGGGAGAGTGCAATCGACAGATTGGCCTCCGCTCCGCCGATATCGAGCAGCAGTGTACGGGCCTCATCCAGGGTGACGGGATCGGGCGGGTAGAGGACCGCCATACACTCGCCCAGGGTGACAACATCGGGCATGGGGGTCTCGCTCTATGCATGAATGCCGGCCGGCTGCGGATCGCAGCTGCTGGCCCATCCTATCACATGTCAGAGCGTGCGCGGTGCGTCCAGGCAGGGTGGTACGTCGTTCGTGCGGCTCGCAGCCGCGCTGCCGCGGGAGAATCACACGGCTGCAGGCTCGACAGATGCAACCGTTCACGATCGGGGGTTCGGGGATGCCTCCGCAATGAACCATCGGCGGCGGGTCGGGACACAGCGTGCTGCGTCCACTCGGTACGCGCCATGCTCCATCGAACCGCCGACGCAAAAACGACAAGGTTCCCCCAGGTGTGCACACATACCGACAGATGAGGAATCAACGCCACCACGCATCTGAGAATATGACAGAACATGCGCAATAGAGTAGAATGCATCCCGTCCATGAATTCCCGAACGACAGAGTGCAACCAGATGACCGACGACGATCCACGGATTCGAGAACTGCGCGCCATGCGTGAACGCGCGCGCCAGGGCGGTGGCCCGGAACGTGTGGCACGGCACCACGCGCGCGGCAAGCTGACGGCGCGTGAGCGTCTTGACGTTTTGCTGGATGCCGGGAGCTTCTCGGAACTGGAGCCATTCACCACCGGCGTTGCTGATGAGTCGGCCAGATTCTATGGTGATGGTGTCGTGACCGGCTACGGCAAGATTGATGGCCGCACGGTCTATGTGTATGCCCAGGATTTTACCGTGCTCGGCGGATCGCTCGGTATGGCGCAGGCACACAAGATCTGCCGCGTGATGGATCTGGCGTTGAGCGCTGGCGCCCCGATTATCGGGCTGATCGACTCGGGCGGCGCGCGTATTCAAGAAGGGGTGCGCAGCCTGGGTGGCTATGGCGAAATCTTTCGCCGCAATATGCAATGCTCGGGTGTCGTGCCGCAGATTAGCGTCATGCTCGGGCCGTGCGCCGGCGGCGCGTCGTACTCCCCGGCTGTGACCGATGTCGTCATTATGGTCGAGCGACGCTCATATATGTTCATTACCGGCCCGGACGTGATAGCCGCCGTCACCGGTGAAGCGATTGATGTTGAACGCCTGGGTGGCGCCGATGTGCATATGACGCTGGCCGGTACGTCCCATCTGGCGGCGCCCGATGATCGCGCAGCGCTGATGCTGTGCCGGCGCGTCCTGTCGTACCTGCCGTCGAACAATGTCGAGAATCCACCACTGGCCGCATGTGATGATGATCCATTGCGCGCTGATGAGGAATTGAACCGTATCGTTCCGCTCGATCCATCCATTGCCTACCGGATGCATGATGTGATTGAGCGCGTGGTTGATCATGGTAGCTGGCTGGAATTGCAGCCGTTATGGGCGATGAATGCGATTGTCGGCCTGGCGCGCATTGGCGGCAGGAGCGTTGGCATTGTCGCCCAGGAGCCTGGTGTCATGGCCGGCGTCATTGACATTGACGCATCGGACAAGATCGCTCGTTTTGTGCGTACCTGCGATTGCTTCAACATCCCGCTGGTGACGTTTGTCGACTCGCCCGGGTTCCTTCCCGGCATTGACCAGGAGCATCGCGGGATCATTCGCCATGGCGCCAAGGTGTTGTATGCATACGCCGAGGCCGCGGTGCCCAAAATCTCTATCGTTACGCGCAAGGCGTATGGCGGCGCATATATCGTCATGAGCAGTAAGTTGATCGGTGGTGATGTGAATTATGCCTGGCCGAGCGCCGAGGTGGCGGTGATGGGCGCGGATGGGGCCGTCAACCTGCTGTACCGCGACCAGATCGCCGCCGCGCCGGACCCTGAGGCGGAACGCGCGCGCCTGGCCAGAGAGTATGAGCGGAACTACACCAATCCCTACCATGCCGCGGCATTCGGTTATTTTGATGATGTGATCGAACCTCGCGAGACGCGTGCCAGGATCGCCGCTGCACTGGAAGCGTTGCGCGATAAGTCAGTGGTGCCGCCGCCGCGTCGCCACGGCAACATACCACTGTAATGAATGCTGGTGCCGATCCTGGTATTGCGCTGAACCTTTTGCTGATAGGCATGGGTGTGACCTTTGGCGCGATCATGCTACTGTGGGGCGTGATGGCATTACTGGTGCGCTTCACCGCCGAGCGCGTCACACCTGAGTCTGCGCCGCCGCCGGAAGATGTGGGTGTTCGGCGTTGCCGTGCCGCTGTTGCCGCCGTTGCTGTCGCGCTGGCGCGCGAGCAGGTGGCTCGTCGCGCGCTGCCGCCATCGGCGGAGGCGGCCATAAGCCCCTGGCAGGCGGCCCGGCGAGGCACCCGGCCTGATCAGCAAAGGCGAGAACGACGATGAATGTGCGCGTTGTGGTTGATGGAACTGCCTACGATGTTGAGATAGGTGACCTGAATGCCCGGCCGATCATTGCCATCGTTGACGGCGAGCGTTTTGAGGTCTGGCCCGAAGCGCCGGTGACCGCACCGGCAGTGGCGCCGCGTGAACCTGGCACCGTACCGGCACACGTATCGTCGCCGCCAGCCCCGGCGGCCGGCGAATCAGGCGCTGTCGTCGCGCCGATCCCCGGCGTGGTGCTTACGATCAACGTCAAGCCGGGCGATCGGGTGGTGCCTGGCCAGGAGTTGTGCGTGCTTGAAGCAATGAAGATGCAGAACAGTATTCGCGCCCGGCAGGCCGGCGTCGTTACAACGGTGCATGTAAGCGATGGCCAGCATGTGAAGCACCGTCAGACCTTACTTGTCATCCAGCCGGATTGATTATGGACCTTTCACTCCTCTGGCCCGAATTGATCAAGGGCCTGGCGGCATTCACTCCCGGCAATGCACTGATGCTTGTTGTGGCAACGCTACTCATCGGCCTGGCGGTTGTGAAGCAGTATGAGCCCGTGCTGCTGCTGCCAATTGGCTTCGGCTGCCTGCTGGCCAACGTTCCACTCACAGGGATGACCGAGGGAGAGGGATTGTTTGGCATACTCTACCGCGCAGGCATCAGCACCGAACTCTTCCCATTGCTGATCTTTATTGGCGTGGGTGCGATGATCGACTTCAGTCCGCTGCTCGCGATGCCGCGTATGGTGTTGCTTGGCGCCGCCGGGCAGTTCGGTATCTTTGGTACGCTCATCCTGGCGACGCTGCTTGGTTTCCCTCTCAACCAGGCGGCCTCGATCGGCGTGATCGGCGCAATTGACGGTCCGACGTCGATCTATGTCGCTTCCCAGCTGGCGCCCGAATTACTTGCGCCGATTGCCGTGGCCGCTTATTCCTACATGAGCCTGGTGCCGATCATTCAACCGCCGCTGATGCGTCTGCTGACATCGCAGCGGGAGCGACGTATCCGCATGGCATATGCGCCGCGCCCGGTATCACGCCGTGCGCTGGTGATCTTTCCGATTATCGTGACCCTGGTCATCGGCCTGCTGGTGCCGGCGGCAACGCCGCTGATCAGCATGCTGATGGTCGGCAACCTGTTACGTGAAAGTGGCGTGGTTGAGCGGTTGAACAGGGCGGCGCAAAACGAAATCATCAATGTTGCCACGCTGTTTCTCGGGCTGACGATCGGCTCGACGATGAGTGCCGAGTCGTTTCTCAACCTGGTGACACTACAGGTGCTGGGCCTCGGCTTGCTGGCATTCATTCTGGACACGGTTGCCGGCCTGTTGTTTGGCAAGCTGATGGCAGTGCTCAGTCGCGGGGCAATCAATCCCCTGATTGGCGCCGCCGGTATTTCGGCGTTTCCGATGGCCGGGCGCCTGGCAGCGAAGGTGGCACTCGACGAAGACCCCGACAATTTCATCCTGATGCATGCCATGGGTGCCAATACGGCCGGGCAGCTTGGCAGCGTTGTCGCCGGTGGCGCGTTGCTGGCGTTGGTCACAGGGATTCTCCGGTGAGGACGGCAGGCGGGCCTCTCACAGCACCGTTCCGCCAGTCGCCGCAACGCATGCCCGGGCTGCCGCTGTCATCGCCGCCCAGTCACCGGCCACGACGGCGCTGGCCGTCACCAGGTTCCCGCCGATGCCGACCGCAACCGCTCCTGCTTCGAGGTAGGCGCGCGCATTCTCAGGCCCCACGCCTCCCGTGGGCACAAGCCGCAGGAATGGCAATGGCGCCAGCAGATCCTTGATATAGTTCGGCCCGAAGGCGCGCGCCGGAAAGATCTTGATCATTGCAGCGCCCATCTCGTGTGCCGCCAGCGCCTCGCTCGGGGTCAATGCACCACAGAGCGCCGGCACATGGCGCTCGCGGCAGACGGCGACGACTGCCGGTCGCAATGCCGGTGTGACGACAAATTGTGCACCGGCGTCGATTGCGGCGTGGCATGCCGCAGCGTCAAGTACCGTTCCCACACCGACAACCATGGTCGTGCCCAGTTCGGCGCGACAGGTGGCAATCGCTTCATATGCGCCTTCGCCGGTCAATGTGAACTCGACGGCGCGAATACCGCCGTCGTACAGGGCGCGTGCCACCTCAACTGCTCGTTCATACCGTGCCAGGCGTACAATCGCGACAATGCGGGTTGCAATAATGGTCTCGATGTGCTGCATACGTCTACCTGCATGTCTATCCGATCCTCGGACAGGCTCTTATGCTACAATATCAGGAACGAAACGGCAACATCCGATCCAGCAGCGGGATGCGAAAGAAACAGTCAGATCATGGCAGTAGTATTGCGTTCACGGCAACAGATTGCGCTGATGCGCGCGGCCGGCCGCCTCGTGGCGGAAACATTCGAAGTCTTGCGCGAGTATGTGCGCCCTGGAATTACCACGAAAGAACTGGACCGTATCGCCGAGCAGTTCGTCCGCAAGCGCGGTGCGACGCCGGCATACAAAGGCTATCGTGGCTTCCCGGCGACGCTGTGCATTTCGCCAAACAATGTGATCTGCCATGGTTTCCCCAGCGGGCAGCGGCTGAAGGAAGGCGACATCGTCGGCATTGATATGGGCGTGCTGCTCAATGGCTGGTATGGTGACGCGTGCGTGACGCTGCCGGTCGGCGCAGTTGCGCCCGAAACGCAACGCCTGCTTGATGTTGCCGAGGAAGCGATGTGGCGCGGTATCCGCGCGGCCCGTGGCGGCGCGCATCTGGGTGACATCGGCGCCGCAATCCAGGCGTATGCCGAGGCGCACGGCTATTCGGTCGTGCGTGAATGGACGGGCCATGGCGTCGGGCAGCGCCTCCACGAAGAGCCAACGGTCCTCCACTACGGCAAGCCCGGCAGCGGCATGCGGTTACGCCCCGGTATGACATTCACGGTCGAACCGATGATCAACGCCGGCGGGCCCGAAGCGGTCCTTGACGAGCGTGACGGCTGGACGGTGCGCACTGCCGATGGTTCGCTCTCGGCGCAATTCGAACACACAATTGCGATCACCGAGGGTGAGCCGGAGATATTGACGCTGCTTACGTAATGATCACCGCGGGACGCTACGGGTGGCTCGCGCGCCGCTCGTAGCGCTCTGCTGGAGGCAAGATGAGCAGGTACGCGAGAAGCCGGCCAGGCGACCGCGTACCTCGTAGTTTTGATACGAGTTACGCGGGTCGTCTTGCAGACGACCCGCGTAACAGCTCTTCTAGCCTTCGGCAGAGCGGTATTTCTCTCTTATTATGGTGGTGTTTGTCGGCGCAGCCGGCAAACACCACCATCTTGATCGTGAATACCACGCTGCCGCAGGCTAAAAGCGGCGGCATTCGCGCCACCGCGTAACTCGTGTTATTTGAAAGGTATTGGTTCTAGCCGTTCTTGCGCCGATTGCGCAGGAAGGGCGGAATGTCCAGGTCGTCGCCACTGACGCTGACACCCGGCGTGCGTGGCGGCTGTGCCGGCTGCGATCGCGCCGGCTGCGGTGCAGCGCCGGTTGCCGGTTGCTGCGGTTCCGCATATGCCATATCACGCCGGGGCTGGGTGGCTGCCGGTTGCTGGGCGCCCGGTACGTAAATACGTTTGCGTGGGTCCGGCGGGCGGCTTGTATCAAAGCCGGTGGCAATCAGTGTGATCTTCACCTGTCCCGGTGGGAAATGCGGGTCAATGACCGCGCCGAAGATAATGTTCGCCTCAGAATCCACAGCCTTCGATACGATCTCTGCGGCTTCGTATACCTCGAGAATGCCCAGATCCTCACCGCCGGTCACGTTGAACAGCACGCCCTTGGCGCCATCTATTGAGACCTCGAGCAGTGGCGAGGCGATCGCCTCATTCACGGCATCAACCATGCGGTTGTCGCCACTGCCGATACCCAGCGCCATCAGCGCCGAACCCTGGCGCGCCATGATCGTCTTGACGTCTGCAAAGTCAACGTTGATCAGGCCGCGTTGCGTGATCAGATCCGAGATACCCTGGATGCCCTGGCGCAACACATTGTCTGCCATCTGGAACGCCTGCAGCATGGACGTATTCTTGCTTGCCGTTTGCAGCAGGCGATCGTTGGGAATGACGATCAGCGTATCCACCATCGGGCGCAGTTGCTCAATCCCCTGCTCGGCAGTCTTGCGCCGGTGGTTGCCCTCAAAGCTGAATGGCTTGGTGACAACCCCGACCGTGAGCATTCCCAGATCTTGCGCAACGCTGGCGATGACCGGTGATGCGCCGGTGCCAGTGCCACCGCCCATGCCGGCGGTGATGAAGACCATGTCGGCGCCCTTGAGCGATTCGTAGATCTCCTCGGTGGTCTCCTCGGCTGCTTTCTGGCCAATCACCGGGTTGCCGCCCGAGCCAAGCCCTTTTGTGAGCTTGTCGCCGATGCGGATGCGCGTTGTGGCGCGCGAGTGCAGCAGCGCCTGAGCGTCGGTGTTGACGGTAATGAAATCGACGCCGGTCACCCCCTCGTCAACCATGCGGTCCACGGCATTCGAACCGCCGCCGCCGACGCCAACCACTTTGATGACCGCGAAGTTCTCTGCGGCCTGGTTCAGGCTGGTGTAATCGGCCATTGCGTCCCCTCCTTGCAACGTGATGCGTAAAGCGTAAAACGACTAACGTCCACGTAAAGCCGCAAACAGTAGCATACGAGCTACGTCTTACGCTTTACAGATAGTGACCCTCAGACCTGCATGCGCCAGCGTTCCCGGTGCTGCAGGATACCCTCGCCCGCTTACCGGATTGGGCAAACGTGGATGGCACCGTCACGGCAATAACTCCTTGAGCCAGGTTTTGAACCGTTCATATGTCGACACCCATCCCCCACGATCGGATGGCGGCCCGCCTCCGTGCATCCCTGCCGCGCCATGGCGCATGCCCCAGCGCAACAAGCCAATTGCGGCGGCGTAGGCCGGGCTGCTCAACGTATCCGCCAGGCCGGTCAGATCGGTTGGCGCACCGACCCGCACCGGGATACCGAGCATCTCGCGCATCAATTCATCGAGCCGCGGCAACTGCGACGTGCCGCCGGTCAGGACGATACCTGCCGGTAGAAGCCCTTCGTACCCGCTGCGTCGGATCTCGTTGTAGATCAACTCGGTCAGTTCCTCGGCGCGCGCCTGAAGAATCTGGTTCAGGGTTGAACGACTGAGTTGCTGCCGTTCGCCGGGCGCGAACCCTTCGGCGTCGATGATATCGCTTGCGGCATCGTCAGGTTCCTCGGCGATGGCCGCGCCATACTTGAGCTTGAGATATTCGGCGGTGTTATGTGGCGTCTGCTGCACGATCACAACATCGTTGGTAAAGTGGTTGCCACCGACCGGAATGACACTCGTGTGCCAGATGCCTCCCTGGGCAAACACGGCGATGTCGGTTGTGCCGCCGCCAATATCGGCCAGCACCACGCCACGGTCCTTGTCATCGGCACTCAGGACCGCCTCGCCTGCCGCCAGTGGTTGCAGCACCAGGTCGTCGATCTCGACGCCGGCTTTCTGGACGCTCTTGATCAGATTCTGGATCGCCATCACCTCGCCGGTGATAATATGGGTCTCGACTTCGAGACGAAAGCCTGCCATACCGATTGGATCGCGGATCCCTTCATTGCCGTCAACAACATAGGCACGCGGGATCACATGGATCACTTCACGCTGGGTTGGTATGGCGACAGCCTGAGCCGCTTCGACGGCGCGTGCGACGTCATGCCGGGTAATCTCGTGGTCGCTGCGTGCCACGGCGACCACGCCCCGGCTATTGAGCGACTGAATGTGACGCCCGGCAATGCCGACAAACGCTGTACCGATCCGGTAACCGGAGAGCCGTTCGGCCTTCTCGACGCTCGTGGCGATTGCATTGACGGCATCATCGATATTCACGACCACGCCTTTATCCAGCCCCTTCGATGGCGTCAGGCCGACACCGAGTACATTGACCCGGCCGCTCTCGTGAACCTGTGCCACGATGGTGCAGACCTTGGTTGTACCGACGTCAATGCCGACAATGGTGCGATGTGCCATAGCGAACCTCTGCAATGGCGGATTCAACAAAAATCCGTCATTCGTTTATGGTGTTTCCGGTTGTGGCGGCGGCCCATCGTTACGGTAATATGGCGCCGCCGGGCGCAAATCGAGATAGGTATACTCTGTTGGTTCCTGGATCGTCAGGAAGCGCAATACCTTGATCTTCGCCTCCAGATTGTCCATTCGTCCGAAAACAATCGTTCGCCCATCGGTTGTTGCAATTGTGACGCCCTGAGCCGGATCCCAGCTGATGCCTGCCGGCGTCACACCGGCCTCGCCCGGTAAACGAAGTGCCAGCAACCGGCTCAGTTGCAGCACTTCAGGGTCAATGCGATCATTCGCTTCGATCGCCCGGCCGCTGCGATCCTCTATGATCAGCGTATTCGTCAGAGTTGCTGTTGTGTCAGGGCCCAGGACACGCCCGTCGCCATCGATCAGGAAGCGAGTGTTGCCGGCCTGCCAGCGTAGTTCGGGTCGGCGCTCGACAAGATTGATCGTCAAGACGTCGGGCAATGCCACCGATGCACTGGCCTGCTCGACATACGCACTGCCTGCAATGCGCGCCACAATCGCATCGGTCTGCACGAGCCAGATTGACTGGCCAGTCGCGCCGGCAAGTTCGGCGACTTCGGCCTCGCTGAGCGTCTGTGCGCCGTTGACATGCACGGTCTGTATGACGAATTGCGGCGCGAAGGCGATATACAGCAACCCGGCAAGGGATGTAAGCAACAATACCAGACTGAACGCGTGGCCGCTGGCGAGCCACTGGCCGGCGGCGCGACGCGGTCCTGGCAGGACGCCTGATTCGGTGCGTGGCACACGGCTGCGTTTGCGCCGCGCGGCGATGCGGGCGCGCGTGTTTGGCTGGTTGTAGCCGAAATCATCCATCATGTTCGTCACTTACTGATGCCATCAGGTTGATCGCTGACCTGTGAATCGCTCGAGCGCCAGCATAATCAACCGGTCAAGCAACTCCGGGTAGCTCAATCCGCTGGCTTCCCACATCCGGGCATACATGCTGACGGGTGTGAATCCGGGCATGGTGTTGACTTCGTTCAGATAGAGTTCACCGGTATCACGATGGAGCAGGAAATCAACTCGCGCCAGGCCGGCACCATCAATGGCCTTGAATGCCTGGACTGCGAGTGTGCGTACCTGCGCCGCCAGTTCCAGGCTGATCGGCGCCGGGATCAGGATCTGCGATGCGCCGCTCAGATATTTGGCTTCGTAGTCGTACCACTCACCCGACGGGATGACCTCACCCGGCACGCTGGCTTCAGGAGCATCGTTCCCCAGCACGCTGACCTCAATCTCGCGGGCTGGTATACCCTGCTCAACCACGATACGCCGATCGTAGCCAGCAGCCTCGGTCAGGCCATGCTCCAGTGTTGCGCGATCGATTGCCTTGCTGATGCCGACACTCGAACCTAGATTGGCTGGTTTGACGAACATCGGGTAGGTCAGGCGGCTCTCGATCCAGTCCAGCACGTGCGCCGGTTCGCGTTCCCACTCCGCACGCCGGATAAGCAACCAGGGCAGTAACGGTAATCCGGCGCCGGCAAAGGCTGACTTCATCATCGCCTTGTCCATGCCGACCGCCGACGCCATCACGCCGCAGCCGACATACGGCACGCCGGCCAGTTCCAGCAACCCCTGTACCGTACCATCCTCACCTCTCGGTCCGTGCAACACCGGGAAAATGACATCAAGCGCGCCAAGCACAGAAGCATGCGAGTCTGCTATGACCATCTCGAACGGCGTTACCGTTTGCTGGCCCGTCATGTCAGGCGTGGGCGCGGTATCTGCGATCGGCGTTCCTGTACCGCCCGGCAGTTTTACCGGATCGGCTGCGGCGATGAGCCGGGCATGTGCATCGGCTGCTGCGATCCAGTGCCCGTGTTTCGTGATCCCAATCGGCACCACGTCGTACTTTGCGCGGTCGAGCCCGTCGAGTACCGCGCGCGCCGAAACCAGCGAGACCTCGTGTTCGCCAGACTGGCCGCCAAACAGTACGCCAACTCGCAGCTTCGGCGTCATAGCCTATCTCCGTGTGTCACCTGCAACCGGCAACGATTCCACAATCTGCACTTCCAGTTCAAGCGCGATGTTGAACTCAGCCAGTACCCGCTCGCGCGCGAGGTCAATCAATCGCAAGACATCGCTACTCGATGCACCGCCCAGGTTGACAATATAGTTGGCGTGTCTGTGCGCGATCTCTGCACCGCCGATCCGTGCGCCTTTGAGTCCAGAGGCTTCGAGTAGGCGTCCTGCGCTGTCGCCCGGTGGGTTCTTGAACACGCTGCCGCATGTTGCGCCCCACGGCGTCTTGCTGCGCCGTTCAACCGATGTACGCTCCATGCGCCGCGCCAGCGCGGTCAGATCGTCCCGATACAGACGGAAGGCGGCTGAGAGCACGACCGGCTGCGAGGGTCGCGCCTCACGATCGCCAGCCGCGGCTTTGAGCACGCTGGTGCGGTAGGCGAACCCAAACCGCTCGACGGGCCATTCCGCAACGTCGCCATTTACCAGCACCCAGGCGCGATCGAGGGATGACGCAATATCACCGCCGTAACATCCGGCGTTGCCATAGAGTGCACCGCCGACGGTTCCCGGCAATCCCTCGGCCCATTCGAGGCCCGCCCATCCCTGGCGCGCCAGGCGCCGCGCAGTGCCGGCCATGGGTGCACCGGCTTCGACAATGACGCGCGCTTCGTCGCCATGTGCGTCGAGGCGTATATTGTGCGCGCGGAAGCGGATGACCAGGCCATCAAAGCCGGCGTCGCCAATCAGTACGTTCGATCCGCCGCCAAGCACGAACACCGCTATCCCATGCTGTTCGGCCCATGCCAGCGCCGTGCGTACGTCGTCTGCGCGTGTCGCGTGAACGAAATAGCGCGCCGGCCCGCCGATGCGCCAGGCTGTGTAGGGTGCCAGTGGTTCGCGCTCCAGGTAGTGCATGTCACCCCGTTGTCTGCGCGACGCGGATGCGGTCGCGCAATACTGCCGCTTCGTCCACGTGGCGCAGCGTCTCACGGATCTGGAGCGCCTCGTTCCAGCGTGCCAGCGCCATGTCGCGTTGCCCCTGCTCAAAACTGACGTCGCCCAGCCGTTCGAGCGCGCGCGCTACGCCGATCTGATCCTGATCGCGGCGGGCCAGGTTCAGCGCCTGGCTATACTGTTCGGCGGCCACGTGTGGCTGGCGTAGCGCGCGCGCAGCGTCTCCCAGGTGAATCAGCGCGATCCCCTGACCGCGCGGGTTCTGCGTCAGTTCCTGTAGTTCGCGTGCCCGCTCATAGGATGCCATCGCCGGTTCATGGCGCCCGAGTCGGCTCATGATCGCGCCGATCACGGTATGGGAACGCGCCTGCCCCACCACATCATTCAGCCGCTCGCGCAGGCGCAGGCTCTCTTCGGCTGAAGCCAGCGCATCGGCGGCCTTATTCTGGTCGAGTAATGCCAGTGCCAGCTTATCCTTCAGAATTGCCTGGCCAAGCAAGCTACCACGCCCCTGTTCGAGGCTCAACGCGCGGGTGTAGAAGGTCAACGCTTCGCGACTCGACCCCAGGACGCGATAGATGTCGCCAATGCTGGTGAGCACCCGCGCCAGTTTCAGTTTGTCGTCATAGCTTTCATGTTCTTCGCGGGCGAGTTGCAACTCCTGTAATGCTTCCAGGTGCCGCCCCTGCAACTGGCGCACCTTCGCGAGATGCAGGCGGGCCTCGGCCTCGAGCTCACCAAGTTCATCGCGTGCCGCAAGATCGCGCGCCTGCTGGAGCGACGCCTCGGCCTGGGCAAGCTGGCCCAGTTCGCGTTGCATGCGCCCGATCGCCATCAGGGCGCGCGCTTCGGCCTCGACACTCTTGTGGCGTCGCGCCGCCCGGAGCATGCGACGGGCATACTCCAGCCCTTCTCGGTATTGCCCACCAAACTCCAGAACAGCCAGCGCCAGCGTACAGGCGCGCAGGTCGTACCCATACTGACTGGCCAGGGGCAGGCGCTCGATCAGCGCCAGCGCGCGCTCGGTCCATTGCCGCGCGCCACTGAAATCGAGTCGTGAGACGCGCAATTCGGCGACTTCCAGCGCCGTCTCAACCGCCTGAGCGTAGGCGCCGGCCTGCTCCCAGTGCCATGCCTGCGTCTCGCGCCATCCTTCGGGTGCGCGTTCGTTACCGCGATAGCGCCCGCTCAGCTCTTCGGCCACGCGCCGGTGGAATGCAGCTGTGCCTTCGTTCGTCACTCTGCTCTCAATTCTGCATACCAGATCGTTCGACAATCAGTTCGCCGACGCGATGACTATCACCTGCTCCAAGCGTCAGCAGCACGTCGCCGGGGTGGAGTATTGCCGCCAGCGTTTCCGCTGCCGCCGCCACGCTGCCGGCTGCCTGGACATCGGCATGCACGATGCGTCCGGCAAGCAAGAGCGCATCAGCATGCGCGTCGCCCGCCTCGCGGGCAGCATAGACATCGCCCACACGCACAACGTCTGCCTGCTCGAAAGCTCCCGCCCAGTCGTCGAGCAGGGCGCGCGTGCGTGAGAAGGTATGCGGCTGCACATAGACGACAAGGCGCCGGTCAGGGTAGCGTGCCCGTGCTGCGTTCAATGTTGCGCGCACCTCGGTTGGATGGTGCGCATAATCATCAATAACCGTCACACCGCCGGCCTCGCCCTTGACCTCGAACCGCCGGCGAGCCCCGCGGTAATTCGCGAGCGCCGCTGCAATTACTGCCTGGTCGACACCGAGTGCCGTCGCGGCTGCAATCGCTGCCAGGGCGTTCCGCACATTGTGCGCTCCCGCAAGCTGCATTGTATACCGGCCCGCCAGACGTGTGCCGAACGTTGCCCGGTCGTAGCGCCACAGATCAAAGGAAGTGCCGTTGTCGCCGGAGCATACACCGGCTGCCATCCAATCCATCGGCGCGAGGCGGCATGACGCCGGGTTGCGGGCAACCGCTTCCTCGATACCGTACTGCTGGGCATCCGGTATATCCGCCGCCCGAAGCGCGCCGGGGTCGTCGCCGCACACGATCAGACGCTGTGGTTGTGCAACAAGCCGGACGAATGCGCCAAAGGCGGCTTCGTACGCCTCTGGCGTGGGATAGATATCAACATGATCCCATTCGACATTGGTGATAACCGCAAGGTATGGCGTCAGCGAAAGGAATGTCCGATCATATTCATCTGCCTCGATGACCAGCGGCCCCGCCGGATCGCCCCAGCGCGCACTCCTCTCCAGATCAGGCGTGTCGGCGCCGATCACGTAACCAGGATCACAACCGGCGCGCACCAGCATGAATGCCAGTAACCCCGTCGTTGTCGTCTTGCCATGCGTTCCGGCAACGGCCACCACGGGGCGCTGGCGCGACCACTCGCGCCACAGGTCGGCGCGCCGCTGTACTGGAATACCCCGCGCGCGCGCCGCTTCCAGTTCAACGTGGGGATCGTTGACCGCCGAGGTGGCGAGCAGTACATCGGCGCCGGCAACGTACGTCGCGTCGTGACCGGGCCGGATCAGCGCGCCACGACGCTCGAGCACCGCAGTTGACGCATTCTGTTGCAGATCCGAGCCACTGACCGTATGGCCCTGATCGAGCAAAATATGCGCAATGGCGCTCATACCAGCTCCAGCGACGCCAACGATGTGATAATGCATCTCGTCCTGCTCCAGCGCTACTTTCTTTGCCCGCCGCCACCGCCGCCACCGCCACCACCGCCGCCAGCCTGCGGATCCGCCGCCCAGATGCGATTGAATCGTATCGCCATGACCACCAGCAGCGTGATGACAAATGCTGCAATTGTCGATGGCACGATTCCGCTCCATGTCGGCAGGCTGCCCAGGGCAATGGCAAGGAGCGGCGGCACAGTGACTGCGCGCGCCAGATCGTTCCAGAAGGTGGCAAGCGCGCTGATCAACAGAACAGCCGTGTAGATTCCCGTAAGCGCACCCATGATGCGGAGCGGGCGCTTACCCCCCCACCCGCCAAGCGGTTTGCCGCCTTCCCAGGGAAATGAGTAGCCGATACCAATCGCCAGCAACGCAACGAACACCAGCACCCGCAACAGCAACGGCGCTTCGAGATTCTCAGGAATAATCGGCCCTAATGGCGCGACGCTTGCTGTGTCGCCGCCGGTAGCAAAGGCGACCAGTTTGGGCATATTGCTGTATGTCCGGTTGATCAACCCGACGATAAAGTTGCCGCTCTGTACCGTCAACAGGTAAGCAACGGTCGTGAAGAGAGCCATACTGACAATATAGCGAAACCCCCAGATCCAGCCGAGCACGCCAAGCACGAGAAGGATGAGATAGGTGACGAATGACCCGCTCAGATCGATCGTTATCATGCCGTCTGTCTCCTGGCCACCAGCGCGTGCAGCAGCGACGCAAGCCGATGAGCGGCATCCGGTCGCGCCAGCGCCCGAGCCTGCTCTGCCATTGCGCGACGTTCATCAGGGTGCGTGAGAAGCCGGTGGATGTTCCGGAACAGCGGGCCCACTGCGGGATGGTCGTCTCCCAGCAGTGCTGCATCGCTTACTTTCAGCGCTGCCCCATGCCGGACGAGATAATCGGCATTCTCATCCTGATGAACATGCGGGTATGGCACCAGTATTGCCGGCAAGCCGGCTGCCGGCAGTTCGCCGAGGGTCGAGGCGCCGCTGCGGCAGACTGCCAGGTCGGCTGCTCCGAGCGCCGCGATCATTGTCGGTGCGGCATCGCGCCCGGTTCCGGGCACGGCACCCATCGTGTTCTGCGCGCCTCCCTCGGCAGGCGTGGCGCTGTGCAGATACTCAAAAAGGTGGTAGCGCTGCTGAAGCTCAGCCGGCAACGCATCCACCGCTGCGCGCAGGAAGGCGATATCCCCTTCACGCCCGCATACATGGATCACCTGCGCCAGTGGCAACAGCACGGGCAGGAGTGCCGCAATGGCGCGGTTGATGCTGCGTGAGCCGCGGCTACCACCCGCAACCAGGAGCGTGGGTGTTGCATCGTCCAGGCCGAAGGTTGCGCGACACGCCCGTCTGTCAAGGTGCAGGAATGCCGGCCGGATCGGATACCCCGTGACCACCAGTCTGGCGCGTTGGTCGTTACGAACCGGCCGGGAGAGCATCGTATCGGCATCCAGTGGCGATAACCCGAGATACCGGGCCGAGTCGGCAACACTGCATGCGACCAGCGTCGCCAGGTGCGCCAGGAAACGAACCGCCAGCCCGGGAACGACATCCGGCAGGTAGATGATCGTTGGCGTCCCCGCCATGCGCGCCGCCAGGAACACCGGCACGCAGACGTATCCCCCGGTGCCGAGAATAACTGCCGGGCGCTCGCGCTCAATGAGACGGCGAGCAACGAGCGTTCCGCGCGCCAGCGTCACCAGGTTACGCATGATCGCCAGCGGATTGCGTCCTCGCAGCGCTGCCGCCGGGATCGGTAGAAATGACAGACTACTCTCGCGCGCCACCAGATCGGCCTCCATCCCACCGGCGCTACCAACATACATAACCGACCAGCGCATATCAGGCACGGCGATACCAGGCTCGCGCGCAACAACCGGTTCAGCGGCGCCGGATTGCGCCCCAGGTGCGTTGAGCACTGCGGCGACGGCCAGCGCCGGATAGACGTGGCCGCCGGTTCCGCCACCAACCAGCCATGCGCCTGGTAAGCGATGCGTGATCGGGGCGACTGTCAGGTGCAACGGATTCATCGAACTCACCAGGGATACCGCCGCCGATATGGCGTGAAATATTCAGCAAGATGCCAACCGCTACCATACTCATGGCAAGTGATGTGCCGCCATAGCTCAGAAATGGCAGCGTCAGCCCGGTGAACGGGATAAGCGTCGTCACCACCGCAATGTTGATCAATGCCTGAAACACCAGCCAGGCCGTGATACCAGTTGCCAGCAGAGCGGCGAACGGGTCGGGCGCACGACCGGCGATGCGCATGCCACGATAGGCAATGACCAGGAAGCATGTCACGACGAGGAGCGTGCCAAGCAGGCCAAACTCCTCGCCAATGATTGCGAAGATAGCATCGGTATGCGCTTCGGGCAACCAGAAGAACTTCTGGCGCGCCTGCCCGATCCCCACGCCAAACAGCCCGCCGCTGCCAAGCGCATACAGCGCATGCACCGGCTGATAGCCGGCTCCTTGATAATGCGCGAACGGGTCGATCCATGCCGCGATGCGTTCCTGGCGATATGCGGCGACATTGATCAGCGCCCAGAAGGCGCCGCCTGCCAGTGCGCTTGCCCCCAGGATGTGCAGCATATTCGCGCCTGCGACGAAATAGACAATGCCGCCGATGATGACCAGCACCACGGTTGTGCCAAGGTCATGGCCCAGCATCACCAGGCCACACACAACACCGAGCATCAGCGCGAATGGCGCGAGTCCATAGGTGACGTTCGTCAGCTTCTCACCGCGGCGCGACAACCAGTCAGCAATATAGATGACCATTGTCAGCTTGGCGATCTCTGAGGGTTGCATACTGAACGAACCGATACGTATCCAGCTGCGTGCGCCGTTGGCCTCCGTCATGGATTCTGGCAATATCAGCGTGAGTGTCAGCAGGAACAGCGTACCGGCCATCAGGTGAACCGAGAACCGTCGCCAGATACGATAGTCGATCCGTTGTGCCGCCAGCATACCACCAATGCCGAGCAGCGCAGCGACAAGTTGTCGCCAGGTATAGTAGAGCTGATCATGATGCGTCGCATAGGCGCTCATAAACGATGCGCTATACACCATCACAAGACCCAGCGGCACGAGAACGCCCATCGTCGTCAGCAGCGGGTAGTCAGGTTTTCGTTGCAGTGTGTCGGTCATAGGCAATTACTGCTTTCTATCATACGACCAGGGTGTCCGTACTGGTAGCTGGTGATGCGCAACCGGCTCAACGCCGCCAGCGATTGACCACACTGATGGTGGTAATGGTCTGATTGGGCCTCGCCGCACTGCACCAGGCATGCAATGAAACAATCCCGTACACGCACCGTGGTAGGCCCAGAGTGTCTATGGTGAGTGGTTCGCCTCTTAGATCGGCAACGGCGGCGTGATGATCATCGCCAGGAACACCAGGAGCGCCAGCAGCGCCAGTGTCGCCGGCCAGGCGAATCGGAAGCTCAGGCGTGCGACAGCCGGCGGGTAGCACCGCGTGTCGATCGCAAACCGCGGCGCCAGTAACCAGCCGGCCAGTGCTCCGGTCAACAATCCGCCGATGTGGGCATTGTTGTCGATATAACGAACCGTGAAACCGAATGCCAGGTTAATGAGCGCCACAAACATCAAACTGCCGAGTTGCTGGCGTGCGATCCCGCCAAGCACCGGGCGTGCGGTGTAGTAAAAAGCACTCAGTGCGCCGACCAGCCCGAAAATCGCTCCAGATGCGCCGACCGACGGGTTGGCATTGAACCCATACGATGCCAGCCCGCCACCGAGCCCGGCGATCAGGTACAGTGCCAGAAAGCGTTGTGAGCCAAAAATACGCTCGGTCTCGAATCCCAGCGAATACAATGCAAAGGCGTTGAAGAAGAGGTGGGCCAGCCCGCCATGGAGGAACATAGCTGTGAGAAAACGATAATACTGGCCACCGGCAAAGATCGCGGCATTTTCTTTCGCGCCCCAGATCAGCAGCACCTCATAGATCGTCACGTTCCCGGCAACGCGTATGCCGATTGAGTCCAGAATCCATGGCACAGCAAAGACCGCAATATTGATTGCCAGCAGCACGCGCGCGACCCATGGTACAAAGACGGGGATGCGCAGCCGCAGCGTTTCTTGAGGCGCCGCTGGCTCATCCGGCTCACGTGCGGCGTCGAGGTTGCGCAGCATCTGCTGATATTCGTCATCATTCTTCACAAGGACCATCCACATGGTTGCACGGCATCCTGACGTCTTATGTGACTGTCCCTTGCCGCGAGCAACGGTTCATGCCAGGTTCAGGACGATACGGCGAAACTCTTCGCCGCGGTGAAACTCATTGCGAAACATGCCGAAGCTGGCGCATCCCGGCGACAGCAGAACGATATCGCCAGGCATTGCGCGGCGTCGCGCTTCGTGGACGGCCTGTGTAAAATCGGCATACGGGCCGGCTATGTCGAGCGCGGCGCCGGCTGCCGCGAGACGCAGCGCAGCTGCAAGTTTCGGTGTGGCTGTACCCTCCAGCAACACAACGGACCTGGCCCGGACGGCGATGGCGTGGGCGAACGCGTCAAACGGCAGGTTCTTGTCCGCTCCCCCGGCGATCAGGACGATCGGTGCGGCAAAACTCTGGAGTGCAGCGATTGCCGCCTCCGGTGCCGTGGCGGCCGTATCATTGACATAACCAACATCGTCAATCACCCGCACCAGTTCCTGGCGATGCTCGACGCCGGAGAAGTTCCGCACTGCAAGACGAATGCGCTCGGGCGCAACACCGAACACCGTCGCCAGGGCCGCGGCGGCGGCCACATTCGCCAGATTGTGCTCACCCGGCAGACGTACATCGTCACGGTTGCAGATAGTCGTGCGCTCGCCGGAGGATTGCCCGGAGCCGGATGACTGCCAGAACAGCCGATCATCCTGCCAGTATGCGATCCGTTGCGGTGCATGCGCGTGCCAGGCAGGGCCTTCCCGTGCACTGCTCGTTCCAGCAAACCAGACAACATCGCCGGGACGCCGGTCAATAACCTCCATGGTGCGCGTGACCGGGTTCATCGCGTTCAGCACCACAACATCGCCCGGTTGCTGCTGGCGCCAGATCTGTTCCTTGGCATACGTATATGCCGCCATCGAGGCATACCGATCGAGATGATCCGGCGACACATTGGTGATACAGGCGAACCGTGGGCCAAGCCCGGCCTCGCCCAATCCTTCGAGCGCAAACGATGAGAGTTCCAGCACCACCGGCGTGGCCGGCGTAATGTGCGGAAGCTGCTCAAGGGCCGAGACGCGTAGATTGCCGGCGATCACTGTATCAGGATATTGCTCGCGCAGCATGGCGCCAAGCAACATGGTCGTCGTTGTCTTACCCTTGGTGCCGGTAACTCCCAGAATCGGGCCGGGACAGAGACGAAAGAAGAGGGTCATCTCCATCTCGATCGTCGCACCGGCATCGCGAGCGATCTGGAGGTAGCGCGAGGTGGCCGGAACGGCAGGATTGCGCACCACAATGTCGGCGTTGCGAAAATCGTCGTCGTGGTGCTTCCCAAGCACGAACCGGATCGGAACGCCGGCGAGCGCATCGAGCGAGGAGCTCAGCGCATCGGGATGCCGCAGGTCGGTGACGGTCACGTGCGCGCCGCGCGATGCCAGGAAACGGGCCACACCCACGCCACCGCCATGCACGCCAAGCCCCATCACCAGTGCGCGCTTGCCCTCAAACTCCATATGCGTCCCACGTTCCACGTCCCACGTTCAACGTTCAACGTTCAACATTCTCACATCGCTACGTTCGACGGTTACCGTTTGCGCATCGTTAATCGTGAGCGCCAGTGAGATGCCAATCAGGGCCGCAACCATGCCAACCAGCACGAAGCGTTGCATCACCTGTGTTTCGCTCCAGCCGAGCAACTCGAAATGGTTATGCAGCGGCGACATTTTCAGAATACGGCGCCCGACGCCGGTGCGATACCTGGTCCACTTGAAGTAGCCGACCTGCACAATAACCGAGAGCGCCTCGGCGACGAACACCGCGCCAACCACGGGCAGCAGCAGCCATTGTTGCGATTGGAGCGCAATCACGCCCAGCACCGCGCCCAGTGAAAGTGAGCCGAGATCACCCATGAACACTTGCGCCGGGTGCGCGTTGTACCACAGAAAGGCGGCGCACGCTCCGACGAGCGTGAAACTGAATGCCATCAGGTTGATGAACTCGCCATTGAGGAACGTGATGACGCCATACGCGGCGAATGCCAGGGTCAGGTTCCAGCCGGCCAGACTATCGAGGCCGTCGGTCAGGTTCACAGCATTGCTCGAGCCGACAATGATCAGCATGGCGAACGGAATGAACCACAGGCCGAGGTCAAACTGGCCAAGAAACGGGATGCGCACCTTGCCGAAGTTCGCCAGGCCGAATGGGGGCGGCAGATACAGTATCAGCGCCGCGCCAAGTGCGATCAGCAACATGAGCGCCATCTTGGTGCGTGGCGTGAAACCGTAGGTTCGTGACCGGCTGCCGACCAGCGACATGTAATCATCAATTGCCCCGAGGATGGCAAACGCGATCAACACCGCAAGCGGCAGCAGAATGGACCAGCGATCGAACAGGTTGAACGCCACGGTAAGCGCGACGACTGGCAGCAAAATGATAATGCCACCCATCGTTGGCGTACCGGTTTTGACCAGATGGCTCTGCGGCCCTTCCACCCGGATCTGTTTGCCGATGCGATGGTTGCGCAGGAAGCGTACCCAATAGCCGCCGGTTGCGAGGGTCAGGACAAATGCTGCTGCTGCCAGCAACAGGGCCCTTGCCATATCTTGCACCAGTAGTGCCTGGAGCGTTTCTCGCACGTCCTTGCTCCTCTAGTTCGTCGCTCGTTGTAGCGATGCAGCCGGTACGAATGTTCTCGGGATCATGGATCACGCCGTTGCAGTTGCGCGACGATACTCTCCATTGCCATGCCACGTGAGCCTTTAACAAGGATATAGTCGCCAGGCGCGATGCGTGTATGGGCCAGCGCCGCCGCGGCATCATTGTCCGCGACCATGTGGACCCGGTCGCGCGGCATGCCGGCCTGGAGCGCCTCATCGGCGATCCAGCGCGCCCGCTGGCCAACGGCGATCAGTTCCTGGAGCACTTCAGCCGCCCGTGCTCCGACCCGCCGGTGCGCCGTCTCTTCAATACTGCCCAGTTCCAGCATGTCGCCCAGGATGGCGATACGCCGGCCATCGAGTTCGGCCAGCAGGTTCAACGCCGCCAGCGTCGACGCCGGTGATGCATTATACGTGTCGTCGATCAAGGTTGTCTGGTTGACGCCCGGCACGGCCAGCAACCGGAGCTGAGCCTTCTCATCGCGCAGGCCGTCAATGATTGCTTCCCATTCCATGCCCAGCAGCAACCCGGCTGCCGCGCCGGCTAACGCTGTATGGACGCTGTGCCGCCCCAGCAAAGGGAGCGTCAGGTGGACGGTATCGCCCTGGTAGTGTGCGCGAAAGCTCACTCCCTGCAATCCACGACTCTCGATGGCGTCGGCCCACAGGTCCGCCGCCGGATCAAGCCCGTAGAAGAACGGTGTGGCGCGCGTGACATCGGCCATGACCCGCACCAGCGGATCGTCAATGTTGAGGATTGCATAACCATCCTCAGGTAACGCCCGGGGGAGTTCGCTCTTGGCGCGCTGGATGGCTTCAATGCTTCCCATGCGTTCCAGGTGCGACGGGCCGACGTTGGTCACAATGCCGAGGCGTGGCCGGGCGAGATCCGCCAGATGCGCGATCTCGCCCGGGCCATACATGCCCATCTCAAGCACCGCCACATGGTGTTCAGCGGTGAGCTTGAGCAGAACGATGGGCATCGTCGCCTCGCTATTGTAGCTTCTTGGATTTTTTAAGGTGCGAAAGCTGCGCTGCAACACGCTGGACGTCACCTCTTTGGTGGAGGTCTTGCCCACGCTTCCGGTGATACCGATCACTGTCGGGTTAAATCTCCGGCGATGATACGATGCCAACCGGTTCAGCGCTGCCTGTGGCTCGTCAACGGCGATCAGCAACATGGTGGCAGGTGTCGCCTGTTCGAGCCCGGCGCCGGTTGTTGGATCAACCACCACCCGGGGCCGGCCAGGCAACAGGTGTGCCGCTCGTTCACGTTGCACCAGCGCCCCACGGGCGCCACGCGCCGCAGCGTCAGCCACGAAATCATGGCCATCAACCCGTTCGCCGCGCAGGGCGACGAACAGGCAGTCAGGCGTCGCCAGCCGCGAGTCGATAACCGCTTCGCTGAAGGCGACCTGCACCAACGTGCGCGGTATGGAAGGCATGCGCCGATCCGCTTCCGCCTGCACGCCAGACAGCACATCGTCCAATCGCAACACCGCCGCATCTCCCGACATGGATCAGACCAGGAATCCGGCGGCATTGTAACATAATCTCTATCGCAACCAGACAATGGGCGGCAGGCAACCGGCGAGAGCATTGACCTGGCGCTGTGTGCATCGCCATTTCCTATTGCCCTCCAACCGTCTGCCCGGGATCGACCAGGCCCATATCCGGCGCGACACGCTCATACCGCAACAACTGCGTGGCGATGGACTGATAGAGCGGAATGGCCGTGCGCACCGCCCAGTAATCATCGCGCGGGCGATCGACCTTGACCAGGATGGCGTAGCGCGCATGCTCTGCCGGCGCAAGCCCCGCAACGGAGCCGATCGTCGCGTCCTGAACATACCCGCCGCGCCCGTCAGGGATCGACGAGGTCCCCGTCTTGGCGCACACCTCGTAGCCCGGAACGAGCCACGTGTCGCCATAGTTCCCGGTGGTTGATGCCCAGACGACCGGCGCATAGTGATTGGCCGACTTGACCAGCATGCGCCGCACTGTCCACGCAACACCCGGCTCGATCGGTTGCCCCACCTGCCGGGGTTGTGTGATGACGCAATCATTGCCGCGGCAGCGCCGCTCAACAATGTAGGGGCGCATAAGCTTGCCGTCATTACCGATGGCTGCGACCATGCGCACGAGTTGCAGCGGCGTGACGGCAATCCCCTGGCCGTAGCCATTGGTGTTCAATATCAGCGGGCTCCAGTCCGGTGCATTCGGCGTGCGAACCGTTCCGGCAGCTTCACCAGCGATCTCGATGCCGGTCGGCTTGCCGAAGCCGAATGCCTCCAGCGCTGCATAGAACTTCTCCGGGCCGATCAGTTCAGCCAGTTGCAGCGCGCCGACATTACTGGAGTAGTACAGTATCCTCTCCGGGTTGACCGGCCCGTTGCCACCGCCGTTCCAGTTCGACAGACTCCAACCGTAGCGATAGACACTGCCGGGATCGTCCACGACCGTATCTGCGGTGAATGCGCGCGCCTGCAATCCCGTGGCCACGGTGAAGATTTTGAATGTCGAGCCTGGCTCGTATTGCGTACTGACCGCCGGGTTGAGGTTGTACATTTCCGCCGGATATTCAAAATAGCGATTCGGATCGTACGTCGGGTAGCTTGCCATGCCACGGATCGCGCCCGTGCGCGGGTCCATCACGATGACGGTGCCGCCGTCGGCATTATGCTCATCAACCGCCTTTTTCAGCTCCGTCTCGATGATATGCTGGACCATCGGGTCAAGCGTCAACTGCAGGTCGACTCCCGGGCTCGCCGGTTGAATCTCCTGGGGGGCGATCCAGATCGGGTTCCGCTGCGAGTCCACCTCGGCGGTAATCGTGCCGGTGCTGCCGCGCAAGAGGGTATCGTAGTACCCTTCGACGCCGCTAATACCGACGTTCTCAAAGTTCACCGCGCCGATGGCGTGCGCGGCCAGCGTGCCTTGCGGATACACGCGGCGCGGCTCATATTGCAGCAGTAAGCCGGGTTCGTTCAGCGCCGCAACGCGATCGGCAATCTCAGGTTCGAGCCAGCGCTTGATACGCACCTGGTAGAGTGCCGTATTCTGCATTGCCGCCAGAATGTCGGGTGACGGTACGCCAAGCAAGGCAGACAGTGTCAGCGCCAGGCGTGGGGCCGTCTTTTGATCAATCTGCCCCGGCGCCACGTAGAGGCTTTGCAGGTCAACATCGAGCGCCAGCACATTCCCTTTGCTGTCGCGGATAACGCCGCGTGGCGAAGGGATGGCCAGTTGCTGGCGGATCTCGGCGCGTGCCATCTCGGCCAGCGTGTGCCCTTCAACTTTGACCTGGCCGGTTTGCAGACTGCCGAGATGGACCGCAACACGAGCAATCATGAGCGTCGCCAGCAGCAGAATCACATTGAGCCGCCAGCGGCTGATGGTGACGGGGCGATGCTCCTGAGCGGCGCGCCGCGCCGAAACGCGGCCAACGACAGTGCTACGAGTCGTACGTGCGGCCATGGTCGATCCCTTACGGATTCAGTGGAATCGTCTGCTGTGGCGCAGCCGTGTCCTCGTCGGTGCCAATGATAATGTAGCGTGCCTGCTCGTATTGCATCGGCCTGAGTTGCAGCCGGGAGGCGCGGCGCTCAATATCCTGGAGCGATTGCGCGCGCGCAAGGCGCAGTTGCAGATTGCTGCGCTCGCGCAGGAGTTCGGTCTGCTGGTGCTGCAATCGGGCAATGGCGTACCCCTGCGTCGCGAGCCGGCCCGTCTGCCCGAGGGTGATCGCGCTCATCAGCGCCAGCAGGAATGCTGCCGCAATCAGGCGTCGCCCGCCGTCGAGTTGCAGGTAACGCGCCAGCTCAAGCCGGCGTTGCTTTGCTTCACGGATGGTTGGGTAGAGTGGTTTGAGTGTGATAGCCATAACTCCGCCCTCTCTTCTGACAGACAATCAACCAGGAACAATCAATCGCTCCGCCACTCTGAGTTTTGCACTTCGGCTGCGCGGGTTCGCGTGCTGTTCCTCCGGCCCGGCCACGACTGGTTTTCGGGTGATGAGCGCCAGCCGCCCGGCTGCCGCCTCTGTACGAAGAAACTGCTTGACGATCCGATCTTCCAGTGAATGGAAGGCAATGACCGCAATCCGTCCGCCAGCACTCAGCAGTTCAACAATCTGCGGTAATGCCTCCGTCAGGCTTGCCAGTTCATCGTTGACCACAATCCGTAGCGCCTGAAAGGTGCGCGTCGCCGGATGGATCTTGCCGCGCGCCCCCCCGAGCGCCCGGCTGACGATCGTCGCCAGTTCATCCGTCATCGTGATCGGCGCGCGGCGTCGGGCTTCGACAATCGCGCGGGCAATACGGCGCGAAGCACGTTCTTCGCCATAGCGAAAGATAACGTCGGCCAGTTCGCGTTCCGGCAGCGAATTCACCAGCTCCTTCGCCGTGAGCGGTGCGTCCGGGTCGAGCCGCATGTCGAGCGGCGCGCTGGCCTGAAATGAAAACCCCCGCTCCGGCGTATCGAACTGGTACGACGACACGCCGAGATCAAGCAACACGCCCTGTACCTGGTCAAACCCCGCCGCTACCGCAAGCTGCCGGATGGCGCGGAAGTTGCCGCGTGCCAGGGTTATGCGCCCGGCGAAGACAGACAGTCGCTCGGCTGCGGCCACAAGTGCCGCCGGGTCACGGTCGATTCCGAGAAGCCGCCCATCGGGCGCTGATGCTGCCAGGATCGCCGCGGCGTGACCACCACCGCCAACGGTGCCATCAATGTAGCGTCCACCGGCGCGTGGCGCCAGACCGGCGACAACTTCGGCGAGCAGCACCGGCGTGTGCTGAAAGTCCAAGCCAGATACCCCGGCGTGCTATGCAACATCTAGCAACAATACCTTTCAGATAAGGCGTGACGCACCGCACAGCCCCCCCCGTCCAACCTCTCCCCGCTGGGGGGAGGAGCCGGACCCCTTCCCCGGCAGGGGAGGGCCGGGGTGGGGTGACGGGCGTATTTGAAAAGTATTGCGTCTAGAAACGCAGTTCGGCCAGCTTCTGCGCAAACACACTGGCATTGGCATCCATGGACGTCAGAACATTCTGCCAGCGACGCGGCGACCAGATTTCAAAGTGCCGGTTCAGGCCAGCAATGATGACCTGGTCGCCAAGTTCCGCAAACTCGCGCAGGTTCTGCGGGATCAGAATGCGCCCTTGCTTGTCCAGCGGCATATCGGCGGCGCCTGAGAACAGCATGCGCTGCAACTGGCGGGTCTCTTCACTTCCAATCGGCAGGCTACTTACCTGCCGTGCCAGTTCGTCCCACACACTGCGCGGAAATCCCATCAAGCACCGATCGAAGCCGCGCGTAATCACCACGCCCTCGCCTAACGCATCGCGAAAACGCGCCGGAATGGCCAGGCGGCCTTTCTCATCAAGAGCATGCTCGTATTCGCCAAGAAACACGGTGCTTCCGCCTGACTGAAGTAAATAGAACGTTTGTGTTGATTATCGGTGTATCGGTGAGAATATAGAACGTTTGTGTGGTATTCCCCACTTTGCCCCACATTTCCCCACTCAGGTGGTCATTATATACCACAATACCCCACTTATCAAGCAGAATCTATCGATTTTGCAGGTTATTCTGCATACGATGCCGTGTCGTCATTTCCGGGCCGGTGGGACGTGCCGCCACAACAGGCGACAAAAGAACCCGGCGCGAGGAAGGCCCTCGCGCCGGGTAAGGCGACGTACCCTGGATCTGGTGGTCAGTTCGTATGGCGCCAAGTGGTCAGTACAGCCGCACCTTATGTCCGGCCGTCTTCAGCAATTCGCTGGCGATCACATAGCGCTGGATTTCGTTTGTGCCCTCGTAAATACGGAACACACGCGCATCGCGATACATACGCTCGAGTGGTAGTTCGCGCGAGAACCCCATGCCACCGTGGATCTGGATGGCCTCATCAAGGATCTGTGACATCGCGTCGGTGCAGTAGAGCTTCACAATGCTTGACTCGAGCCGTGCCGGTTCGCCACGATCCACCTTTGCAGCACAGTCATACACAATTTGCTCCATGGTATAGAGCTTGACCGCCATGTCGGCCAGTTTGAACTGGATGGCCTGAAAGTCGGCAATCGGGCGGCCGAACTGCTGGCGTTCGATAGCATACTTGAGCGACAGGTCGTAGGCTTCCTTGGCGGCGCCGAGACAGGCGGCGCCAAGCCCACAGCGACCGATGTCGAGCGTCTGCATGGCCAGCGCGTACCCCCGCCCGACCTCGCCGAGCACATTGGCTGCCGGCACACGGCAATCTTCGAAGAAGAGGGATGCGGTATGCGATGCGCGCAGGCCCATTTTCGGCTCAACCTTGCCAACCTTGAAGCCAGGAAAATCCTTCTCGACAATGAATGCGGTAATACCGCGCGGCCCGGCAGATGGATCCGTTACTGCAAATACCACCAGCACATCGGCAAACGAACCATTGGTGATCCACATCTTGCTGCCATTGAGCACCCAGTCATCGCCGTCGCGCACGGCGGTGGTGCGGATGTGTGCGGCATCACTGCCGGCGTTGGGTTCAGTCAGCGCCCACGCGCCCCACTTCCCCCCCTCGATCAACGGGCGCAGGTAGCGCTCCTTCTGCTCTGGCGTGCCGGCAATATGGATCGACATTGCGCAAAGCTGCACATGCGCCCCGACGATTGTTCCAGTGGAGGCGCACTTACGGTTGATCTCTTCCAGCAGTACGCAATACCCGGTAATGCCGGACTCCGCGCCGCCATACGCTTCAGGAAACGGTACGCCAAGCAGACCAAGGTCGGCTGCCTTGCGTAACATCTCAAACGGCACACGCTCCTCTTCGTCGATTTCGCGGGCAATCGGGGCGATCTCCTTGTTGGCGAACTCACGCACCGTCTGGCGCAGCAGCCGGAGATCCTCGGGCAGTTCGTACTCCATTGTGCGTTCTCCCTCCATGTCCTCACCAGATGGTGCAATTATAACACGCTGCAGCATGGCTGCCTATCCTTGACATGGTGACCCATCTCATGCTATGCTGCCCCCATCCCCCTGGGGAGGGGGTCTGAGAGGGTGCTATGGCTGCTCAACATGTGACTCTGTCGGTTACTGGAATGACCTGCGCTTCATGTTCGGGCCGTGTGGCCAGAGCGCTCACCAGAACCCCTGGTGTGGTTGCGGCGACGGTGAACCTGGCAAGCGAACAGGCCGAGATTGATTTTGATGCGACACAGATCGTGCCTTCCCGGCTTGCTGCGGTTATTGAGCAGGCGGGTTATGGTGTCATTACCGAGCAGGCCGATATTCCAATTACCGGCATGACATGTGCTTCCTGTGCGGCGCGTGTCGAGCAGGCGCTGAAGAAGACGCCTGGAGTACTCGACGCGACGGTCAATCTGGCCAGCGAGCATGCAAGTGTGACATTCGCGCCCGCCAGTGCCGGTTGGAGTGACCTGGTCGCTGCAATCGAGCGTGCCGGGTATGGCGTCATTGATGAGCGTGGTGTGGCAGGAACCACGGAGGACGTCGAGGCCGTGGCACGCGCCCGCGATCTTGCGCAACGGCGACAAAAGCTGATGGTGGCTGCCCTGTTGACCGCGCCACTGTTCATCCTCTCAATGGGGCGCGACTTCGGTCTGGTTGCACCTGTCCTGATCGGGGCGGGCGCAGAGATGGCGCGTACGATGAGCGGGCCGCTGCACACCATGATGGGGCACATCCCCGCGCGTGACGATCTGCTCAACTGGCTGTTTTTGCTGCTGGCGACGCCGGTGCAGTTCTATGCCGGGCGCGATTTCTATGTCCATGCCTGGAGAGCGCTGAAGAATCGCACGGCGACCATGGATACGCTGATCGCGGTCGGATCGTCGGCGGCATATTTCTATAGCCTGACGCTCATGCTTACCGGTCTGGCGGGTCACGTCTACTTCGAGACGGCAGCCGTCATCATCACCCTGATCCTGGTCGGCAAATATCTGGAGGCGCGGGCAAAGAGTCAGACTGGCGCGGCGATCAAGGCGCTGATCGGTTTGCAGCCAAAAATGGCGCGTGTGCTGCGTGGCGGTCAGGAAGTTGACGTGCCTGCAGCCGAGGTGCGGCGCGGCGAGATCGTTATTGTGCGCCCGGGCGAAAAAATCCCGGTGGATGGTGTGGTGATCTCGGGAGCGTCAAGTATTGATGAGAGCCTCGTGACCGGCGAGAGCATGCCGGTGGAGAAACGTGAAGGCGATAGTGTCATTGGTGCGACGCTTAACCGCGGTGGCAGTTTCCATATGCGTGCCACGAGGGTGGGCAGAGAAACCGCGCTGGCGCAGATTATTGCGCTGGTGCAGCAGGCGCAGGGTAGTCGCGCTCCGGTGCAACGCCTGGTTGATCGGGTGGCGGCTGTGTTTGTGCCGATCGTTCTGGTGATTGCGCTGGTCACATTTCTCGCCTGGTTCTTTATCGGCGGGACGGGCTTCACTCAGGCGATGATCTTCGCAGTGGCGGTGCTGGTGATCGCCTGCCCATGCGCCCTTGGCCTTGCTACACCCACGGCGATCATGGTTGGTGTTGGCACGGGCGCGGCGCATGGCATTCTGATCAAGAATGCCGAAAGCCTGGAGCGCGCCGGGAGCGTGCGGGCCGTTGTGTTCGACAAAACAGGAACGATCACGGTGGGGAAACCTGCGGTGACGGATGTGGTTGAATATTCCCACGTTCAACATTCAACGTACAACGTTTCCATGTTCAGTGTTCCGTCAGATGATCGCAACGAACTCCTGCAACTGGCGGCTTCCGCCGAGCGTGGCAGCGAGCATCCGCTTGGCGAAGCGATCGTGCGCGCCGCACAGGAACGTGGACTGCCGCTTGCCAGGCCAGAGCGCTTTGAGGCTGTGGCCGGTCACGGGGTGATTGCCGTACTTGAGGATCGCACCGTGCTGATCGGTAACCCGGCCTTGATGCGCGAATGGAGCATCGACACGGCGGCACTCGACGCTGATGTCGAGCGGCTCCAGGCCGAAGGCAAAACCGCGATGCTGGTTGCCGCCGATGGCGAGGCGCTCGGTGTGATTGCCGTCGCCGATACCGTGAAGCCGACGTCGCGCGCTGCGATTGACACGTTGCGTCGCCAGGGGATTGCCATCGCCATGGTGACCGGCGATAACCGGCGTACGGCCGAGGCCATCGGGCGCGAGGTCGGGCTTGAGCCAGAAGAGGTCTATGCCGAGGTGCGCCCTGCCGAAAAGGCGCAGGTGATCCGCGAATTGCAGGCAGGGGAGCAGCGCGTGCCGGGTGGTGCCACACCGGCGACCCCCCGCCGCATCGTTGCCATGGTGGGCGATGGCATCAATGACGCACCGGCGCTGGCGCAGGCTGATGTCGGTATTGCGATCGGCGCCGGCGCCGATGTCGCGCTGGAGACTGCCGACATCACCCTGATGCGTGGCGACTTGCGGAGCGTGGCGCAGGCGATTGACCTCAGCCGGCGGACGGTGCGCACCATTCGCTGGAACCTGTTCTGGGCATTTATCTATAATGTGATCCTGATACCGCTGGCAGCAGGAGCACTCTACCCCTTCACTGGCTGGCAGTTGAGCCCGATGCTGGCTGCCGGTGCGATGGCGTTCAGTTCGGTCTTTGTGGTGACAAACTCACTGCGGTTGCGTGGTACGCGCCTCAGGTGACACGACGGACGCGGTGGCGTACCAGCAGGGTGGCCTGGCGGGTGGCACGCCCTCCAGGGTCGTTCATCCGGCGGCGGGAAGGCGGTCGCACCGCGGAAACGAACGCCGTCTCGCCGGCAGACGGGCCCTGGCATGCGCCCGGCTGGCCGATTGCGTGCGTGACCGCGTCACTCCAGTCAGGTGAGTGGTGGGTATGTTGATGCGGTGGACCGCACAGAAGAGGGGAGCCGTTGCGTCATTGCAACTGCGCCCCTCTTTGCTGGAGATGGTCATGGGGGAGTGCGCCTATGTCTGCGGCATCGGTGCCAGCGAGGGCATCTTCCAGGCATCATATCCGCTGACCAGCAGGACGACGATGCCGGTCAGAATGGCGTTCCAGCGCGCCGCGCCGTCAACGATGCCCAGTACGAATGGCGCTGCGATCGCCCATAGCCCGAGAAGCGCCGCTATCGTCCCGAATACCCGCATTGAGCGCAACGACAGGCGCCCGATGCCGAACGCGTCAAACAGGCCACAGATTGCGATCAGCAGGCCAACCACGACCGCATTATAGAACGGGGTCGTCTCAGCAGTGAAGTTGAGCACCCATGGAGAGACTGCAAACCACAACCCTGCGATCATGGTCAGGACGCCCAACCACCATCCCAGCATGCGTGTGATCGGTTTCTTCTCAGTCATAGGGTCACCCTTTCCAGTTCCTCCGTGCTCAGTCGCCACGCCGGGCGCATGAGACGTGTCCCGCATGGCTTGACGCCACGCTTCTGCCGGGAAAACAGGCGTTGACCCTGGCAGTCGGCACCGGTGGGCGACAGGCATCTCTCTTCCCCCACGGGAAGCCAGCCATGGCGGAATCTCGAACGAGCATTTCCACCACCCGAACATGATAGCGCTCAAGTATAAGAAGAATGCTAGAGTATTGTTAGAGGTCTGGTTTCGTTATGTTGCCGGGGGGTTTGCAGGGTCTCGTTGCGGCAAGCTGCGGATATTTCACGGTTCGCCTTGCCGCCTCTGTCTTAATGCGGTATGATCACCAGGTTCGGATGTGCATTGCCTGCAAAACGTATGGTCAGGAAACAGCCGCGCCATCTCCATCTTACCGCGATTATCGCCGTTGGCGCCGTCGTCTATCGGTATGGCCGGCGGCGAGGATTCGAGGTGCTGCTGATCAAGAAGCGAGGCGGCTACTGGACGTTGCCCAAGGGCCGGGTGCGTCGATCCGAAGAGGAAGGTGACGCCGTGGCACGCGAGGTGCTGGAAGAGACCGGTATCAGTGGCCAGGTTGGAGCAGAAGTATTGCAGGTCAGTTATGTGACACCCCGGCGCCGGCGCGCGCGGCGCAAGATCGTGACGTACTATCTGGTGCGCGCACACGAGGGAGCAATCGCGACACCGGGGGTGCATACTGGTGAGGCAATCGAACAGGTGCGCTGGGCGACGCCGCACGCTGCATTGGGCCGGATCAAGCGGCGGCGAGTGCGCCGGGTCGTGGAAGTGGCTGCTGCATTGTTACAGCTACAGGATGAGCATGAGCCGCGGGTGAGCCAGTGATTGCCTCGGTGCGTGGAACATTGATCGCGGTTGGCGCAGATCATGCCGTGGTGGAGACCGGCGGCGTCGGGTTGCTGATCTTTGCGCCGCGCCAGGTACTCGCCGCCCTTGGCGAGATCGGCGCCACGGTGCGATTGCATACCTGCCTCCAGGTTCGCGAGGATGCGTTGACACTCTACGGATTCGCATCCGTTGAGCAACGGCAGCTCTTCGAGGTGTTACTTGGCGTTAACGGCGTTGGCCCGCAGGTTGCGCTGAGCTTGCTTTCATCAGGCACCACCGATGAATTGCGGCTGGCGATTGCAGGCGGTGACGTGGTCCGCCTGGCGCGTGTGCCACGCGTTGGCAAGAAGCTGGCGGAACGCCTGGTACTTGAATTGAAGGGTAAGCTGGATATCAAGGGGTTGTCGGCGGCGGCGGCAGTGAGCCCGGCGGTGGCGGCGGCGAATGCCGAGCTGGCCGAGATGCTGGTGAGCCTGGGGTTCAGCAGCGTCGAAGCCTCCGCGGCGATCGCCGCCATCCCGCCTGATGCGCCGCTGGATGCCGAGGAACGGCTACGACTCGCATTGCGCTATTTCGGCACGCCATGACGGTAGATCCCCGTTGTTTTCAACCTGACCCGAGAAGATCGCGTTCAGACGCTGTTTTGCAACAAAAAGTGTCTTGCTTTACCACAGGCGGTGGTATATACTTGCGGCGACATGCGCCTGCGACAGTGTGGCGGGCGCGCACGCGAAGGAGGCCTTCGGATGGCTGATACGCAGACTCGCCACGCCGCTCCCGATCTTCAGCCGGCTGGCTCGTCATCAAGCGCGCTTGTGACCACGCGGCGTGCGACGCCATCGTTGCGCGAGTTGCGTGGTCAGACGCGCGCGCAGGCCGACGGCAAGCCTCCGCAGCAGGGGACGCGCCTCACACCATTCTGGAAGGCGCTGATTATCACCTCCTTCATTGTGAATATCGTCCTGCTCACGGTCGTGCTGCTGCTGGTCGGGTTTGTGGTGCAATGGCGGCAGCAGCTGACGACGACGACTGTGCTGGGGCAGGGTTTCGCTGCCGACAATGTCGCCGAATTGCGCGATATTGTCGCCGGCTTGCAGGGCGCCACCATCCGTACGACGATCCCGCTCGATCAGCCGTTGCCGCTGCAGGGTGCGGGGGTGGTTGTGCCGGTTGACCAGCAGACGACGGTGACCCTGGTTGAACCGGTGCCGTTGCAATTGAGCGGCGCCGACATTGATCTCGGCAACGGCAACCGGCTGCGGGCCAATAATATCAGCCTGACGCTGCCGCAGGGCACGCCGCTGCGGATTGCGCTCAAAATGGACATTCCGCTTGACAGCGTGACGATCCCGGTACGGCTCAATGTTCCGGTTGAGATTCCGCTGAAAGATACCGAACTGGGGCCGCAGTTCATGCGCCTTGGCTGGCTGGTGGATCGGCTGGTCGGCCCGCTTGCGCCGGCGCTGGGGCTGGACCCGATCCCTGAAGCGCCGCCGGCACCGAAGTATCAGTCGCAGCAGCCATAGCACGCCGCTGGTGCGTCATACCAGGAGGCATTCGATCGTACCGAATGACAGCACCCTGAGGAGCCACGCAACGGCGTACCGAAGGGTGCATGACGTCTCTCCTGATCGTCGTATGTCTGCATGCAGCAAGGTATCAGCCGGGCCGGGCGCGTTCGAGCCGCGCGGCCGAATTGTTGGCAACATGCATCAATATGCACAAACTGATCCTGTGGGACATTGACGGAACGCTACTCTACAGCGGTGGTGTTGCCGGCGAGGCCATGCGCGCCGCCATGACGATCGTCTATGGCAGCCCTTCCGATAATGAGCGCCGCGCCTATGCCGGCAAGACGGATCAGCAGATTATTCTTGAAACCTTCCCCGACCGTTCTCCGGCTGAACTGTTGAGCCGTCTGGATGAGTTCACCACAACCTATCTTGGCATGCTCGCGGCTCAGGCCGATGCGTTCCGCTCGCGCGGCCACGTCATGGCCGGTGTCGTTGCCGTGCTGCAACGATTACACGAAGCCGGGCCGGTCCAGTCGTTGCTGACGGGCAACCTGGCGCCGGTGGCGCGGTTGAAGCTCGACTTGATGAGTATTGCCGGCTTTTTTGACTTTGAGGCGGGCGCGTATGGCAGTGACAGCCCGCGCCGCACCGATCTGGCGCCGATCGCGGCGGCGCGCGCCGCGCGGCGCTATGGCCGGGAGTTCAGCGGCGCCGATGTGGTCGTTGTTGGTGATACGCCGCACGATATCGCGTGCGCCCGCGCCGCCGGCGCGCGCGCGGTCGCTGTTGCAACGGGGCCGTTCGGTATGGCGGAACTGGCGGCCCATTCCCCCGATGCCGCGCTTGCCGATCTGTCCGATACCGAGGCGGTTCTGGCAGCTATCCTGGGCTGATCCCCTCAATCCCATGAGTGATATCAGGTAGCATGCGATCGTACCAGATGACCGCACCCTGAGGAGCCGTGCAGCGGCGTCGCGAAGGGTGCATGCCGTCGCTCCTGACAGTTAGACGTCTGCATGCAACCGGGTATGATGCCGTGTCATTGACATGCACCTCGCTGCCGCATACAATGCCCGCTACGCTGCAATGAGGAGCAACCCATGGGACTGTATCCACCGGATGACCCGTTTCTGATCAATACCGCTGTCTTCGGTATTCCGATTGTCGTGCGCTGGTATGGCGCGATTATCGTCAGTGGCGCCCTGCTGGCTGGATGGATTGCAGCGCGGCGTGCGCAGCGGCGCGGATATGATCCGGAGCATATCTGGAACCTCCTGCTCTTCGGTATGGTGCTTGGTATTGCCGGGGCACGCCTCTATTACGTCGTTTTCGAATGGCCACGCTTTGCCGGCGCGCCATTGCTGGAGATCGTCAATCCGGCAACCGGCGGCCTTGCCATCCATGGTGCGTTGATTGGCGCAGTCCTGGCAGCGGTCATCTATACGTGCTGGAAGAAACTACCGCTGTCTACGTTTCTTGATATCTGCATGCCGCCGTTTCTGCTCGCTCAGGCTGTCGGTCGCTGGGGCAACTTTATGAACCAGGAAGCCTACGGCGGGCCGACAACTGGCTTTGGTGTGTTGATTGATGAACCCCATCGCATCGGGCCGTACCGCGACATGCAGCAATATCCGCCCGAAACATTGTTCCATCCGACGTTCCTGTATGAGTCGCTGTGGAACCTGGCCGGGGTTGCGTTGCTGCTCTGGATGGAGCGACGCCTGCGCACCTGGCTGCGCCCACTTGATGTTGCGCTACTCTATGCGATCTGGTATGGCCTGGGGCGGTTCTGGATTGAGGGCCTGCGCACCGATAGCCTGTGTCTCAACGGCATCGGCGGATCGTGTGAAGGATCGTTGCGGGTTGCGCAGGTGATCAGCCTGGCGCTGGTGATTGCCGCTCTGATCGGCATGATTGTCAACCATCGGCGCGCCGTGGCGGGCAGGCCCAATGATGCGTCGCCGCATGCCCCCGTGCCGCGCGCCTGAGGCCGCGCGCAGGCGCGCACTATCGCTCGCCGGCACCGCGCATCACACTGATAAAGAGTGCGGCGCCGGCGCTGAGCAATGCGGCCAGGCCGGCTGCGGCTGCCACGAGCACGGGGATGCCCTGCCATCCCCCGACTGCCGCTGCGATTGCCAGTAATGCCAGGCCGATGGTGGCTGAAAGCACCACCAGCCCGAGCGCGACGCGCGTGCCGGCCAGTGAAAACGCCGTCGCCAGGCGTCGCGCCTCGACGTCGTGCGTCTGGACGCGTAGCTCGCCGTCGCTCAGGCGCTGGAGCACGGCGCCGAGCTGGTGCGGCATCGCGAACATGGCCACGCGAAGGTCCTCCAGTTCGCGCAGCGCATGCCGCATCTGCGCCTCAGGGCCGTTCAGTTCAACCATGGCGCGCGCGGCATACGGCCGCGCGATGGCGAATACGTCGAGTTGTGGGTCAATCTGAACGCCGGTCCCCTCCATCATAATGATGGCCTTCAGCAGTAGCGCCAGCGGTGCCGGCATGCGCAACCGGTGGCGCTGGACCAGCGCGAGCAGTTCTTCGCCCATCTCGCGCGCTGACAGCTCCGCCAGTGATCGATCAACGACATGGTCAACAAATCGTTGCACATCGCGCCGTAATCCCGACGAAATGTCGCGTTGCGTCACCAGACCGAGCCGCTGCAACGCCCGTATCGTGCCGTCGGTATCGCGTCGGGTCGTTGCTTCCAGCAGCAGGAGCAGGCTTCCCGTCATGTCGCGGTCCAGCGTGACTGCCTGGCCGAAATCAACGGCGCCGATGACTTCGCCTGGTAATGCGAACAGGTTTCCTGGATGCGGATCGCCCTGGAAGAACCCGTCGGTGAATATTTCCTGCAGAATCAGCTCCATGCTGTGACGCGCCAGGCGTTTTCGATCCATCCCGGCTGCATCCATGCCGGCAATGTCGGTGATTTTGAGGCCGAACAGGCGCTCGCTGGTGAGAACACGCGCGCTGGTGTGACTCCAGAAGATCCGGGGGATGCAGACATGCGGGTTACCGGCAAAGTTGGCGCGAAACCGATCCGCGTTGCGCCCTTCGCGCCGGTAATCGAGTTCAGCGCGTAATGTTGCGCCAAACTCCCATGCCAGTTCGACCAGGTCATACTGCTCGCCGAGGGCAGTGCGCTCCTGCGCCAGCGCTGCAAGCTCGGCGAGGATTGCCAGGTCGATGGCGACAGTCTGCTGAATGTCAGGCCGCTGCACCTTGACCACAACCTGTGTTCCATCCGGCAGTTCTGCGGCATGGACCTGGCCAAGCGACGCGGCTGCCATTGGTTTGCGCTCGAAGGACCGAAAGAGTGTCGCGATCGGAAGCTCGAGTTCGGCTTCAATGGTTGCGATCGCGATATCCACTGGAAAAGATGGTACGGTATCCTGGAGCCTGTTCAGTTCCTCGATCCAGGCCGGCGGCAGCAGGTCTGGCCGGGTGCTTAATGCCTGGCCGAGCTTGACAAATGTCGGTCCGAGCGCGGTCAGCGCCAGGCGTAGCCGTTCCGGGCCGCTCAGTCGGTCGGGGATGGGGCGGCGTACGATGCGCCGTGGCAATGAGAGCAGTGCGGTGAGCCCCAGTTGATCGAGCAGGTAGCCAAAACCATAGCTCCAGAACACATGAGCGATCTGGCGGTAGCGACCAAGATAGCGGGCCTGGCGAACAAATGGCCACATGGCAGCTTCCATCCGATCAAGAACCGGGCGTACTTCGCTAAAGCGGAACCATGATAGCATGCACCACAGTGCTACAGCACGCGGACATGTGTTCGCCGGGTTGCAGTATAATCGGCGCGTATGGATCTCGATCAGAAACTTGACATCCTTGCCCCCGCGGCGCGTTTCGATGCGTGCGACAGCTTCAGCCAGGGGAAGCGCCGCTATACGCCGCACCGGGCCGCGTGGGGCGAGGGCGCCGTCGTCGCCGAGAGCGGTCTCGATGGTCGTAGCCTGCCGGTGTTTCGGCTGTTGATGAGCAGCCGCTGCGAGTGGAACTGCGCATACTGCCCGCTGCGCTCCGGCAATGACACACCCCGCGCGGCCCTCGAACCCGACGATCTGCCACGCGTGTTCCTGCCGCGCGTCGAGCGCGGCGCGGTTCACGGTCTGTTTCTGTCAACCGGCGTTGATGGCGATCCTGCGAGCGCCGCCGGGCGCATGCTCGATGCCATCGAGGTGTTGCGGTCACGCCATGGCTACGCCGGTTATATCCATGTCAAGCTCCTGCCCGGCGCTCCGGCGGTGGAGATCGAGCGCGCCGCACGCCTGGCCGATCGGCTCAGCCTGAACCTGGAGGCGCCGTCCGCGCCGCACCTGGCGCACATCTCGCCCGAACGCGACTGGCAACGTGATCTGATCGCCCCGCTGGTATGGGCGCGCGACTATGCCAGATCGGGCGTGCTCAAGGCGGGTCTCGCGACGCAGTTTGTTGTCGGCGCTGCCGGCGAGAGCGATCGCGATCTGCTGGTGACAACCGCCTGGCTCTACCGCGATCTCGAATTGCGCCGGGTGTATTTTGGCGCGTTTCGTCCGGCTGCGGGCACGCCGCTGGAGGGGAGCGACCCTACGCCATTTGTGCGTGAGCAACGTTTGAAGGAAGCCGACTGGTTGGTGCGGCACTATGGATTCGACCAGCAGGAGTTGCCGTACGGTGCCGATGGCAATCTGCCGCTTCATCTCGATCCAAAACTGGCCTGGGCGCTTGCCCATCCTGAGTATTTTCCGGTTGAACTCAATAGCGCTGACGAGGCGGCGCTTTTGCGTGTGCCGGGGTTCGGGCCGGTCAGCGTGCGCCGTATTCTGCGGTTACGGCGCGAAGGGCGCTTCCGCGATCCGGCGCACCTTGCTGCGCTCGGCGGGGCGCTGGCGCGTGCGCGCGATTTTATTACGCTGGACGGGCGCTTTTTTGGCCGCGATGAGCATACCCGGCTGCTCTACTACTCCCGCCGCCCGCCCGTTGTGGAGCAGCTGGCGCTGTGGTAAGAAGCCGGGGCTCGACCTTCCTGCACGCGACACGAGGAACGATGGAGAGGAGGGCGCATGCACGCTGAAACCTACGACCTCCTGACAATTGGCCGCAGTTCCATTGATCTCTATGCGCATGAGATTGGCGTCTCGATCGAGCAGGTACGCAGCTTCGACGCGTATGTCGGTGGGTGCCCGACCAATGTCGCTGTCGGCGCGCGACGTCTCGGCGTGCATAGCGCGTTGTTGACCGCTGTCGGCGACGATCAGGTCGGCGACTTTATCCTGGCGTTTCTGCGCCAGGAACAGGTCGAGACGCGCTTCATTCCGCGCAAACCGGGCCGGCGCACCAGCGCGGTGATCCTCACGATCATGCCGCCGGATCGCTTTCCGCTCACGTTCTACCGTGACAATTGTGCCGATATCGCGCTCGATATTGCGGATGTCCTGGCGGCACCGATCGATCGGAGCCGCATCGTTTTTTTCAGTGGCACCAGCCTCAGCCGCGATCCCAGTCGCACCGCGACCTTTGTCGCTGCCGAACGTGCCCGCATTGCCGCCGCAACCTTGCTTGTCGATCTTGATTACCGCGCCGACCAATGGGACGACCCGCGCGCGTATGGTGCGACGATTCGCGCGTTGCTGCGGATGGCGCGCCTGGCGGTTGGCACAGAAGAGGAAGTGCGCGCCGCGGCGAACGAAGACGATCTCGATATGGCGATAGCGTGCTTGCTGACAACAGGGATTGAGGCGCTCATTCTGAAGCGCGGCGCGCACGGCAGTGTCGTCTGCCGTCCTGGCGGCGCGCGCGAGGATGTCGCGCCATTTCCGATCGAGGTGCTGAACGTACTTGGCGCGGGAGATGCATTTGCCGCCGGTTTTGTCTACGGATTATTGCAGGGGTGGCCACTGGCGCGCGCCGCGCGCATGGGTAACGCTACTGGCGCAATCGTTGTAACGCGCCATGGCTGCGCCAACTTCATGCCCACGCTTCCTGAGGTCGAGACATTTGTCGCTGCACGCGGCGGCTGGTGAAACGCTGCGCGCACGACCGGACTTGATGCCTATCCGAAAACCCATGGGCATGCGGTCATTGCGCGGAGCGCCAGCGACCGCCTGCAGCGAGCGCAGCGTGGCTGACGCAATCGAGCGGCCCGAGAGGAGATTGCTTCGCTTCGCTCGCAATGACATCCCATCCGTTATTTGGATAGGCTCTTATTCTGCGGCATACGGCAGATAAAAAGCAAACGTGCTGCCCTTGCCCGGCAGCGAGGCGACCCCTGTCCATCCGCCATGGCGCGTGACCAGTTCACGCGTGATTGCCAGGCCAAGCCCCGTGCCGGGAACACCCATCTGGTTTTGCACCCGGTAGAAGCGGTCGAACAGGTGGGACAGATCCTCCGGTGCAATACCGATCCCGTTGTCAATCACTCTCAGGCCGATCCATTCACCAGACTCAACATCGGTATATCCGGGCCACTCGTCGGTAGGCGGTGCATGCGTCTCCATCAGCGCGCACTCGGCACGGACCCGACCGCCAGGTGGCGTGAATTTCACGGCGTTGCTGATCAGATTGCGGATCGCCTGGCGCAGTAATGACTCATCGCCCTGGACGATAAGCCGTTCACCCGATTGCACCTCAAATTGTAACCCCTTCCGCTCGGCAAGCGCCCGCAGTTGATTGCCTTCCACCACAAGCAATGCACCCAGATCGATCGGTCGCTCATCCATGCGGAGGCGGCCACTGTCGATCCGGCTCAGTTCCAGAACATCGCCGATCAAATCATTCAGGACATCAGCCTGGTTCCGGATCTCGCGGATCAACCGGCGGCGCTGATTATCGCCGAGCCGGTCGTAGAGTGTTTCGAGATTACCGCTGTGCAGGGTAATGACCGCAAGCGGTGTGCGCAGTTCATGTGAAACGTTGGAAATGAAACGGTCCTTGGCGCGTTCGGCATCCTTGATCGGGGTAATATCGCGCTGGATGCTGACCATGCCGGCCAGTTTACCCGGCTGTTGCGGGGTGAAGATCGGCGCAACGGTCATTGCTACATCATATGTTGCGTCGTTGCGCTGGCGGCTCTCGAACTCGCCACGCCAGGTGCGGCCGGTTGCGACATACTGGCGGATGTGATGGCACAACGTCACCGCGCTCTCGTCGTGTTGCAGGTTGCACCAGTTGCGGCCAAGCAGTTCTTCGCTGGCGTAGCCGCTGAGTTCAGTCATCGCCGGGTTGACGTAACTGATGACCCCTTCGGCATCGGTTACAATCACCGCCTCGCCAAGCGCTTCGAGAATCGCCTGTGTCCGGTCACGCTCAACCTGTAACTCGTGGGTCCGGTGTGCGACGATTTCCTCCAGGCTATCCACGTGACGCTGCAATTGCCGATGGAGCAATGCCGACTCGATCGCCTGGCCCAGTGCGCTTCCCAGGCTCTGACCAAATGCCTGCTCGCGGCTATCGAATGAACGCCGCGTGGTCGAAAACGCCGCCAGCGTTCCTGCCACGATGCCGCTCATCGGTATCGGGACGAGCAGGATGGTTTCAGCATGGTGCGAGTGCAGCCAGTTGCGGATCGCGGGCGACTGAACCTCCTCTGCGACGACGACGACCGTCTGTGTCGTGTGGCCCTGCGCGGCAATCAAGCCGCGCACGACATCGTCCGGTGGAGCGATCGCGCTGCTATCAGGGTAGGAAGCGCCGGTCAGCGCCGCGCGCCCGTACCCCGGCATCCATGCGAATACCGGCGACAACCCCAGTGCCTCGGTCAACACCCGGCATGCGTCGTGCAGCGGCGTTTCAATGCACCAGTCAAGCGAATGCAGTCGTGTCGCCGTCGAGGCGATGAATTCGTTGAGCAGTGACAACTCACGGTTACGGCAGACGATCTCTTCCTCAGCTCGCTGCCGGTTGGCACGTTCCTGCACCAGGCGCCGGTAACGATTCAACCGCAGGATGGACCCGACACGCGCGCGTAGCTCAAGAAAGTCAATCGGTTTGGCGATGAAGTCGTCGGCGCCGGCTTCCAGGCTGTGCCAGCGAACATCGGTATCGGACAACGATGTGATCATGATGACGGGCACTTCAGCCAGTGCCGGCTGGCTTCGTATCTGGCGGCACACGTCCAGTCCGTCGATATCGGGCAGCATCATGTCGAGCAATATCAGATCGGGTGGTCGTGCTATTGCCTGGTGGAAGGCGTCCGCACCGTTCATTGCACACGCAACCGCGCATCCTATGCTCTCGAGCAACGAACGGATCAACTGGCGCATCACCGGATCATCGTCAACGATCAGAACTGCGCCGGCATGCGCTTCGGAGTCTGGCGCTTCGTCAAGAGATAATGGCGATTGCGTCCGCACGCCCGGGCTTTGATCAGTCATGGCTAGTACTCGGGCGGGTTCAGCCGGTAACCGACGCCGCGCACGTTTTCGATACATCCCATCTCGCCAGCTTCATACCCCAATCGTCGCCGCAACATGCGAATGAGCGGGCGCGCCAGGTATGCGAGTATTTTGAACTCGCGCGCCGGTATCCTGATTTCCTGATCGCCGATCCAGACACGGTGCTGATCCGGCGCGACGCGCAACGAGCCGACGAAGAGGATCTCGCCGCCCGGCGAAGGCTCCGGCGCAGCCGGTGGCTGGAAGGCCTGCACGGGGGCAGCACGCGCCAGTTCGCGCGCGCGGCGTAACCGCCCTTCGATGGCGGCCAGCAGATCTTCCGGTTTGACCGGCTTGGTCAGATAATCGTCAGCGCCAAGCGCCTTCCCATAGCGGATGTCGCTTACCATAGCACGGGCGGTAAGAAACACAAACGGCACCTGCACCAGACGCGAGTCGGCGCGTACCTTCTCGTAGAGCTGGTAGCCGTTCATCTCCGGCATCGCGATATCGGCAAGAATCAGGTCCACGGGCTCATGCTGCAGGAGTTCCAGCGCGAGATGGCCATCTTGCGCAAGCAATACCCGATAACCTGCCGCTTCAAGCGTCAACTGAATGCCCAGAAGTAGCTCGGTCTGGTCATCAACGACCAGGATTGTCGCATTGGTGCTCATGGCGCCTCTCGTCTACCCGCACATCATGGTGCAATCTGTCATATGACAGGAGTGACGCGGTCACGCGCGCAATCGGCCAGCCGGGCGCATGCCAGGGCCCGTCCGCTGGCGGGACGGCGTTCTTTGCCGCATTGCGACCGCCGTCCCGCCGCCGGATGATTGACTCTGGCGGGCGTGCCGCCTGCCAGGCCACCCTGCTGGTACGCCACCACGTACGTCATGTTAATACGAGGTGCCTGTCAGGGTGATCGCGTACTCGTACCATTGTATAGCATACAACCAGATCGCATATATCGCCAGCTGGCGGGTTTGTACGGCATGGTAGCGGTTTTGGTCTATAATTTTGAAGACAATAGTGGTTCGTGCGGGTGGATCTTCGCGTGTCGCTCTACATCATCTTCATCCTGCTGCTGGCCTCATCGGCGAGTATCACGCTCTCACTGATTGCGTACCTGTGGCGAAGACGTGCCATGCCTGTCGCGCTTCCCCTGGCGCTGGTGCTGGGTGGTGAGTTTGTCTGGTCCGCGGGGTATCTGCTCGAATTGCTGGCCGTCGAGCTCAGGTGGCGAATCTTCTGGGACAATGTGCAATTCATTGGTTCCGACGTGGTTCCGGCTGCGATGCTGGCTTTTGCGCTGGTGTACACCGGCCGGGGTGAGTGGTTGCGCCGTCACCGGGCGCTCCTGGCGCTCATGCCCCTGATAGATACGCTGCTGGTGTGGAGTGATTCATGGCATCACATGGTGCGAGGAGCGCCGCGCCTCGATACCGGCGGTGCGTTCCCGACGCTGGTGTACGAATTCGGCCCGTGGATGACCGTTAATGTCGCCTATAATTATGTGATCGTGCTTGTAGCTCTTGGTCTGTTGCTGGGCCATGTCAGGCTTGCCAGGCGTCGTCATCGGCTGCAAGTGTTCACCATCGTGGTCGGCGCATCAGGGCCGCTGATCGGCGCGCTGCTGACAATGCTGCGGATCGTGCCAATTCCCGCCATGGCGGCGCTGGATGTCTCGCCCATCACGTTTGCGATCCTCAATCCTTTCTTGATCTGGGGAGTCTTCCGCCATCGCATGCTCGACCTTGCGCCGATCGCGCGCACGCAAGTGTTTGAACATATGGCTGATGGTGTGCTGGTCTGTGACATACGGCGCCGGATCATCGACTGTAATGTTCGCGCGGCGGCGTTGCTGCAGTGCGCGCCGGACGCGCTGATCGGGTCGCTGGCGGATGATGTGCTGGCAAGGTACGGCGGTGGTGCATTGTTTGATTTCACTGGCGAATCGCGCCTGGAACCGACGATGGACGACCTGGCGATCGATCTCTTGCTGACCCGGCTGATGGACGCTCGCGGTCGCCAGATTGGCTGGATCGTGACATTGCGCGATGTGCGGGCCGTGCGGAGCGCCGAGGCAGCGCTGCGCGAGAGTGAAGCAACATTGCGCGGCTTTTTTCACGGGGCGCCACAGCTGATGGGTGTGCTCGAAGCTCGCAGCGAGGATCTCTTCCTCGTCTCCTATAACGATGCATGCGCCACCTTTTTCGGCATTCCTGCCGGGCAGCAGATGCTGCGCCTGACGGGGGATGTTGGCGTGGGTCCCGAGTTGCTTCACTTCTGGCATGCGTGCGGCGCGCAGATTGCCCAATCTGGCGCCTCGCGGCGGGCGGAGTTGAGCATTCACCACGCCGGCCAGGAACGCTGGATTGATGTGATGGTCGCGCCGATCACCTCCGCCAGTGCCGCCTGGCCACGGTTTGCTGTTGTGATCGAGGATATTACCGAGGTGCGCCGCACACGCGAGGAACTGGTGCGAGCGAAGGAGGCTGCCGAAACCGCTGCTCAGGCGAAATCGGAGTTTGTCGCGAGCGTCAGCCATGAGTTGCGTACCCCGTTGAATGCAATCATCGGCATGACCGGTCTGTTGCTCGATACCAATTTGAGCGCCGACCAGCGCAGCTTTGCGGCAACTATTCGCGGCAGCAGCGATACCTTGCTGTTGCTGATCAATGACATCCTGGATTTCTCCAAAGCGGAGTCCGGTCGCCTTAATCTCCTGTCGCGACCATTCAGCCCGACGGCGTGCATTGAAGAGGCGCTGGACCTGGTGACGCTTGCGGCAGCTGAACGGCATCTCGATCTGGTGTATACAGTGGATGCCAGCGTTCCCGACCCGGTGGTTGGCGATTCGATGCGCCTGCGCCAGGTACTGGTCAATCTGTTGACCAATGCCATCAAGTTTACCGATCGTGGCGAGGTGGAGTTGACCGCAACCGCGATGCCGCTACGGCGTGGTGTCAGCATGCTCACGGTTGCGGTGCGCGATACCGGTATCGGCATCCCTGCCGACCGCCTGCCACAGATTTTCCAGGCGTTTACGCAGGTTGCACCGGCGGATCATCTGCGACCTGGTGGGGTTGGTCTGGGCCTGGCGATCAGTAAACGACTCGTTGACCTGATGGGGGGCGAGCTTGATGTTGAAAGCGAGGCGGGGGTTGGCTCAACGTTTCGCATACGCGTGCCGTTCGAAGTGCCGCTGGTACGAATGCCCGCCCCGGCATGTGCCCCGCCTCCGTTTGCCGGGCGTCGCATGTTGCTCGTGGATGATGGCGCCGCCAGCCGTCGAACGATTGCAGCGCAGGCGGAACGCTGGGGTTTGCAGGTTGATCAGGTGGTGACCGTTGCAGAAATGCTGCCGCGTCTTGCAACCGGTCGCTATGATGTTGTATTGCTTGACGCCCAGTTGATGCCGGATGATCTGACCATGCTCGCGCGTGAACTTGCCGGTGATACATTCGAACGACGTGTACCGCTGGTGCTTGTAAGCGCCGATTACCGGTCATTACCGAAACGTGATCGCGCACTCAATGCCGCCGTGATCCATCGTCCAGTCAGGCCTGGCCATCTTTTCGAGGCCCTGATCGAAGCAGTGAGTGGCAAGCATGCCGCACGTGCGCCGTTCCACGAGTCTGCGAATCGGCGGATGCTGCGCGTGTTGCTCGCTGAAGATAACCCGGTGAACCGGCTTGTCGCCCGCCAGATGCTCGAACGCCTCGGGTATGCTCCCGACGTGGTCGAGGACGGCGCAGCGGTGCTTGATGCACTGGGGCGGCAGTCATACGATGTCGTTTTGATGGACGTCCAGATGCCGGGGATTGATGGGATGACCGCCGCACAGCGTATTCGAGCGATGGGCGATCAGATCCATCAGCCACATATTGTTGCACTGACGGCGATGTCGTCGCCCGACGACCGGGCACGCTACCTGGCGTCCGGCATGGATGACTATATTGCAAAACCGGTTCGTCTCCAGGAGTTGCGTCTGGTGCTGGATCGCGCGGTTGCAAGTGTGCGCATGGCCGGCAGGGAAGATGAGACGGCGCACGGCACCGCAGTAAGCGCGCGAGAAGTTGCGGGCGAGGCGCACGTTCCGGTCAAGGGTGGCGCGCTGCTGCCCGGTGAATTGCTGCTTGACACCGTAGCCTTTCAGGAGATGGCGGCGGCCTTTGGCGAAGGCGGCGCTTATGCAATGCAAGAGACCGTGCGTGTCTTTCTGCGTGAGGCGCCACGCGTTGTGGAGGATCTCGCCCGGGCGCTTCACTGTGGTGATATGGCACGCGTGCGGCAATTGGCGCATACCCTGCGCGGAAGCAGCGAACAACTCGGTCTGCGCGCGCTGGCGGTTCGCTGCGCCGCGATAGAACGCGCCGAACCCGACGCTCTGGCAGCGGCTCCTGGCGAACCGGTGGTCGGATTACGCGCCGTGCTCAAGGAGACGCTGTCGGTGCTGCAGGCATATCGGCTGCCACGCTGATGTGAAAAATCGATCAGCCGGCGATGATCCGCTGGAGCATGCGCCCACGTTCGCTTCGGCCTGCAAGAAGCCGGATCTTGGCGCCGAGCTGGATCATATCAATTGGCCTGGTCTCACAATCGTCACAGCCTGCAGCGAGGCAGCGATCGTGCGTGGAGGTGGTGAGGTCGTCAACAATTGCGATGATCGGGATCCGGCTCGTCTGAGGAGTCGCCTTGATCCGCTGGACGACCTGCCATTCGTTCGCAATAGGAAGATTCATCGTGAGGACGATCAGGTCGGGGAGTTCAGCGCGCGCCAGGGCAATCGCCTGTGTGCCGTTGGTGGCCGTCAGCACCTGAAAACCGTCACGATTGAGCCGGGCGGCCAGTATCTCACGAATGATCGGATCGTTTGCGATGACCAGCACGCGTATCATGAATCGCCCCCCCTGGCCGCTTCAATAACCTGGCCTCTCCAGCGGTGAGCAGTAGCCGTGGTCTTCGGGCGCGCCACCGTTCCTGCGCGCCGCGCACCCCATTGTGGCGCAAGGTTGTTGCACGTTGCTCTAACATCAATACCTTGCAAATAAGGCGTTATGCACCGCACAGCCCCCCACCCGATCTCCCCCCGCTGGGGGGAGGAGTCGGACTCCCGCCCCCAGCGGGGGCGGGCTGGGGTGGGGGCGAAGAGCTTATTTGAAAGGTATTGGCTCTAACCATCCCTACGCGACCGCTGCTTCGACCTTCGTCCGTGGTTCATCACAGCGAAAGCTGATTGTCTGTGCTGAGTTCACCAGTAATGCCTCACGTTCGCGTTCCGCGATCTGAATGAAGAGCGTCGCCAGCGTCGGATCGAACTGCGTGCCGGCGCACCGCCGTACTTCGTTGATGACTGCATCAAGAGGCATCGCCTGACGGTACGGCCGATCCGAAATCATTGCCTCGACCGCATCGCAGATTCCGAGAATACGCGCCTCGAGTGGGATGGCCTCGCCCTTGAGTTGCTGCGGATAGCCCTTGCCATCCCAGCGCTCATGATGATAACGCACGAATGCTGCCAGGTGCCGCAACCCGCGCGACTGTTCGAGCAAGTTGGCGCCGATATTCGCGTGCTGCTTCACGTATTCATATTCTTCGCTGGTGAGGCGCGTCGGCTTATGCAGAACCCGGTCGGAGATTGCGATCTTGCCAATGTCGTGGAGCAACGCCGCCTGCCGCACGAGTTTGATCCGTTCGTCCGGGAGGTGCAATTCCTGGGCGATGGCACTCGCATAGTCGGCGACTTTGGCAGCATGCCCGCCGGTAAATGGGTCGCGTGCGTCGAGCACACGCGCCATCATCTCGAGCAATTCGTCATTCATCTCCTGGATGGCCTGGTTGGCGCCGGCAATCTCGCGGTTGGCACGGGTCAGTTCGGTATTCATCCGGCGCAACTCGCGCACGCTCTCCTGCGTGCGCGCGACATACTGCTGCTGTGAGTAACGCAGCATGAACGCCGGCAGGGCGAAGACAAGAATGCCGAGCACACCGAACGCGTTATATGCCAGCGCCAGGAACAGTCCCACGACCGCCAGGACGATATAATGGCTGGCAAGCCAGCGAAACTGGGTATGCCATGTCTCGAGTAGCGAGGCGTTTTTTGAGACACTGATGGCCGCGCTGATCAGCAGGCTGTCGATGGCGAAGGCCACGGCGCCTCCACCAATCGCCAGCCCCAGCAATACCGGCAATTCAGTGACGGACAGCGGCACGCCGAGGAGGAAGGGGGCGATCGCGATTGGTGTGGCCGCGAGAACGTGTGTGGCCCAGTTGAAGGTAATCTTGTACCATTCGCGTGCCGGTCGCCGTCGCCGTACCTGGTCGGCGATGGCGGTGCTCAGACTGAGCACGATGACGCCCGGTAACCCGCCAAGGAGTCCCCCGGCGATGATGAGCGCAATCGAGACCGACATCGAGTTGTCTTCGTACACGCTGATCTGGAGCAACTCGGCTGCCAGCACCAGTATCACCAGTGCCAGAAGGGCGAGTGGCGCGGATGGAGGCCAGAATGTCATACCCAGGATCGCCACGATGACACCAGCCGTCGTGACTGTTCCGACAAACAGGCCAATCCGTACGTCACGGCCGCGCGGCGTAGCCGGCGGAGCGTATACTGCAGTGTCGCTGGATGGAACCAGGGCAGCCAGCGAACTGGCAGGCGCCGGTGCGATCGGATCGCTCGGCGGCGCGGGCGTACCGGATGCGCCCTGACCGAATGCCACGACATATTCCGTTTGGTTGGCCGGCGTCGGGTGAGTTGCGTCATATTCGCGCTTGATCGAATGGGGTACGGATGTGGCGGCGACGACCCGGTTGCGCCCCTGGAACTTCGCCTGGTAGACTGCCACATCAGCTTCATGGACAAGGTCAGTCATATTGTCTGCATCCTCAGGAAAGCACGCGACTCCGAGGCTCATCGTTGCGTGGATGGGAGTCTGTGTAGTCGGAACCACGAAGATGGCGTTCTCGACCGCCTTGCGGATGCGTTCGGCAAGTGCCAGTGCCTGATCATAACTTGACTCGGGCACGACGATGGCGAACTCCTCACCGCCAAAACGCCCGCAGATGTCATACTCACGCGTATTGTTGCGAAGGATTTTACCGATACCCTCAATCACAACATCGCCGGCAAGGTGGCCGTAGGTATTGTTGATTGAACGGAGCAGATCGAGATCGGCCATAATGAACGCCAGTGGTCGATCAAAACGACGGGCACGCTCCAGTTCTTCGGAAAAGAGGTGCTTGAAATGGCGCGCGTTGAATAGCCCGGATTTGCCGTCGGTCTGTGCTTCCTCTTTGAGCTTGGGCACGAGGAGCGCGCGGTACATCAATACCAGCGGCGCCAGGCCAGGCAATATGAGCCACGGGTCGCTTTGCCACAGGGCGCTGACGGCAATACCCATGCAGAGCAGCAGAAACTCGGGTAACAGGTTATCGATTGTCAGAATCCCTGACTCGCGCCATGAAAGGTTGCGCGCATACACGAACGCCTGGCCGAGCAGCAACTGACTGACAATCAGGTAGACCAGCGCGGCGATGATCATGGCAAAGACGGGCGAAGTATCGGCTGGCGAGCTGTATAGTGCAACCAGCTGGTGGTAGGTCCAGTATGCCGCATAGGCGGCAATCAGGTGCATTGCGATGTTGAATGGCTGGATGTACCAGTGACGCAGATGATCGCTGCGATCCCAGAGCCGGGCCTTGATCCATTCGATGATCAGGGGTACGGCGATCACAGGCACAATAAGCTGTGGCGACAATAAAATGACAGCGGCAAAATAAAACACATTTGTGGCAAAGAACGCCGAATGATTCGGGCCTTCAGCTTTATACAGTTGCGCCAGGATGGCCAGTGCCGTGAGCACGACGCATGTCAACCATTGCTCGCGCGGCGTAGAGGCCGTAACGAACGCCGGCACCACCAGTGCTGTGGCATAGGCCAGGACACCGCCGATGTAAATCCATGCCTTACGCGACATTGGCGCCATCCCTTCCGGTTACAGTCTGGTACCATGGTTAGACAATGCGATGCCAGTTGGCGATGCCTTCGGGTGATGGCTGTTCCTGGCATCTGGTGGGGTTGTGCATGACTGCCTCCATACGGCGTTGTAACGTGACGATTGAGAGAGACAGTACGATAGGGAAGCGGCACGCCTGACGTCCTGGTCAGGGGTGCATAGGCAAGTGTCGGGCGGGCGTCGCCGGCTGAGCAACGCGGCTCATACCGGCGCGCTTATCCCGCCGGATAGTACTGTAACGCAGAGGCTATGAACCTTCTATACCACCAGTATGGTGATTGTGAGCAAGTTCTGTGCAAGGCGCGTTACCGCACGCGCTGGATGTGGCGTCCTGCCGGTGGGTGAACGCTGATCTGCGGCTGCAACCCCGCGCCTCCAGGGATGGCACGAACGGTTCCTCGTGCCAGCAGATGCGTCGCTGGCGCAGATGGGCATCATGCATTGAGCAGTTGGAGCAGGATATAGATCACCAGCCCGATGATTGCCAGCGAGATGATAAAACGGATGATGCCGCTCAAGATCTTGAACACAAGAACGACCGCGATGACCGCGATGATGATGACAATCAGTTGTTCCAGCGCCATTCTCCTTCCTGCGCTGATCTTGCCACGATTCTATATGCAGTATACCATCGTTGCGGAGCGTGTTCGATGTATGGTACAATGACGTGCGGATCGGCGTGCGAAGGCACGCCAATCATTTAGCCAGCTCCGCTAGCACTCAACACATGCGAGTGCTAAGAGCCTGTCCGCATAACGGATGGTCAATGTCATTGCGAGCGCGAGCGAAGCAATCTCCTATCGCGCCGCTCGATTGCTTCAGCCACGCGTCACTCGCTGCACGCGGTCACTGACGCTCCGCGCAATGACAGGCGGCGTAGCGGTTTTCGGATAGGCAGACTACGATGGTCATCATGCGCGGTTGTTGCTAGCATGTACGCTGTAGGGAACAGTCTATGACGTCCGATCTGAGCGATCGCCGCCGGCTGATCCTGAAACTGGTGATTCAGGAGTTCATTGAGAGCTCTCAGCCGGTAGCGTCAGAAATGTTAACCCGTAAATACCAGCTCAATGTATCGCCAGCGACGGTGCGGAATGAACTGGCGGCGCTGGAGGAGCTTGGTTATCTGACGCATTGGCACACCTCAGCGGGCCGTGTGCCAACCGACTCAGGGTATCGCTTCTTTGTCGAGAACCTGATGGATCGCACGCCGCTGTCAGCGACGGAGCAGCGCATGATCCGGCATCAGTTCTATCAGGTGCGTACCGAGCTTGATCAGTGGATTCAGCTGGCCGGTGCGGTTCTGGCGCGTACCGCACAGAACGCCTCGGTGGTGACCCCGCCGCGCGCCCAGCAGGCGCGGTTGAAACGCCTGGAGCTGATCGCTATTCACGAGACGACGGCGCTGATGGTGCTGGTGTTGCATGATGGAACGATCCGCCAGCAGACGTTATCGCTTGAGCCGGGAACGACCCAGGAAGACCTGAGCCGTTGCGCCGCGCGTGTCAATGAGCGCTGCACCGATGCACCGGTTGAGCGTGTGGAGGAGTTGCTGCGGACCGGGCAGACCCTTGAAGCGCCGCGGGATGCCGGTCTCGAACGCCAGGTGCTGGACCTGGTTGTTAAGGCAATGCACCAGTTCAATGAGCATCTCAGCGGTGATATTCATAGCGATGGCCTGATCGAGATCCTGAATCAGCCGGAATTCTCGCAGGTGGAGCGTGTTCGCCGGATGATCGAGATTCTCCAGAGCGGGCGCGGCCTGGGAATGCTGATTCCGCGTGCGCTGGCCAGCAATGGCGTGCAGGTGGTGATTGGCGGCGAACATAGCTATGATGAAATGCGTGAGTACAGCGTCGTGCTGTCGCGCTATGGTGGTGGTGAGATTGTGGGTGTGCTCGGCATTATCGGGCCGACGCGTATGGCGTATCCGCGAGCCATTTCCGTTGTGCGGTACATCTCCACCGTCATGAGCGATTTGCTGGCTGAGCTGTATGGTGCTGAAGGCCCATCCGAATGAAAGCTGGTTCGATGTCATTCCGATAATGGTGATTGATCGCTGGTGTACTGCAATGCAATCATGCGATCAAACGATCACGCGCAATCGCGATATTGGATGACACTGTAACTAACCATGGTACTGGAGGTTCATACATATGTCCGATCAGATGCAGATCTCGCCACACGACGAACAGCCTGAGGCAGTAGTGCCCGAGGAGGCGGTTGCGCCGGCCCGGCCCGCCGATGAGGGTCAGACGGCCGCGGACGTCGAGGCACTGCAAGCGCGTATTGCCGCACTCGAGCGCGAGAATGCCGAACTCAAGGATCACTGGCTGCGTGCCGTGGCGGATTATAAGAACTATAAACGGCGCACCGATCAGGAACGGGCGGAGCTGATTCGTAGCGCAAGTGCAGCGCTGCTGCTTAAATTGCTGCCGGTCATGGATGACCTTGAGCGCGCCATGTCGGGCGTGACTGCTGATGTCGCCGCGACAGCGTGGTATGGCGGGTTCAAGTTGATCCCGCAGAAGTTGCAGGCCATCCTTGAGAGTGAAGGGGTGGCGCAGATGCAGGCAGTAGGAGAAACGTTCGATCCAACAAAGCACGAGGCGGTCATCTATGAGCCGGCGGAGGATGGGCAGGACGGCAAGGTGGTTGCGGAGTTGCAGCGCGGGTATATGCTGCGTGAACGGGTGTTACGACCGGCGATGGTTAAAGTGGGGCAGGGGAATGGTTGATCGGGCGATGCGCCCATCGCTCACGTATGATTCGCGCCTGTAGCTCACAAGGAGCGCTGGATGGGCAAGATCATTGGTATTGACCTCGGCACCACCAACTCGGTCGTCGCGGTGATGGAGGGCGGTGAGCCGGTGGTGATTGCCAACGCCGAGGGAAGCCGCCTGACGCCGTCAGTCGTTGCGGTCAACAAGGCGGGTGAACGGCTCGTTGGCCAGGTCGCCAAACGCCAGGCGGTCGTGAACCCGGAGAACACGATCTTTTCGGTCAAGCGTTTCATTGGCCGGAAGCTGGCCGATGCCATGGTCCAGAAGAGCAAGGCGCTGGTGCCGTATCGTATGGTCGAGGCACCGAATGGCGATGCCTGGGTGTCGATGGGCGGGCGCGAGTATGGGCCGCAAGAGATCTCGGCGATGGTGCTGCAGAAACTCAAGGCCGACGCCGAGTCATACCTGGGTGAACCGGTCACGCAGGCCGTTATCACCGTTCCAGCCTACTTTAATGATAGTCAGCGCCAGGCGACCAAGGACGCCGGGCGGATTGCCGGGCTCGACGTGTTGCGCATCATTAATGAGCCGACGGCATCGGCGCTGGCCTATGGCCTCGATCGTAACGGTCATGATCATGTGATTGCTGTGTACGATCTTGGCGGCGGTACGTTCGATATCTCGATCCTGGAACTCGGTGATGGCGTGTTCGAGGTGAAGGCGACCAACGGTGATACGCACCTTGGCGGTGACGATTTCGATCAGCGGGTCATGGACTGGCTGGCGACCGAGTTTCACAAGGAGTGCGGTATCGATCTGCGGACCGATCGCACGGCGCTCCAGCGCCTGAAAGAGGCGTCCGAAAAGGCCAAGCAAGAACTCTCTACCGTGCTGCAAACCGAGATCAGCCTGCCGTTCATTTCTGCAGATTCCAGCGGGCCGAAGCATTTGAACATGACGCTGACGCGCGCCAGGCTGGAGCAGTTGACCGGCGACCTGATCGAGCGTACGATTGGCCCGGTGCGCCAGGCGCTGGCCGATGCCGGCATGCGCCCCAACGACATTGACGAGGTGGTGCTGGTTGGCGGCCAGACGCGTATGCCTGCGGTGCAGGAGGCAGTGCGCCGCTTTTTCAATCGCGATCCGCACAAAGGGGTCAACCCCGATGAGGTGGTTGCCGTTGGCGCGGCGATTCAGGCGGGTGTGCTGGCCGGTGACGTCAAGGATGTCTTGCTGCTTGATGTGACGCCGCTGACGCTGGGTATCGAAACGCTCGGTGGCGTGATGACGCCGCTGATTGAACGGAATACGACCATTCCGACGCGGAAGAGCCAGGTGTTCTCGACCGCTTCGGATAACCAGAACAGCGTGGAGATCCATGTGCTGCAAGGGGAACGCGCCGAGGCGCGGGCCAATAAGTCGCTTGGTCGTTTCATCCTGGATGGCATCCCGCTGGCGCCGCGTGGTGTACCACAGATCGAAGTGACATTTGATATTGATGCCAACGGTATCCTGAATGTTGCGGCGACCGATAAGCGGACCGGTTCGGCACAGCATATTACGATCACGGCATCGTCCGGCCTGACCGAAGATGAGATCAAACGCATGATCGAGGACGCCGATCAGCATGCGGAAGAGGACCGGCGGCGGCGTGAGATGATCGCAGTGCGCAATGCGGCTGATAGTGCGGTGTATGGTGCCGAGCGCCTGTTGCGTGAGGCCGGCGACGCATTGAGTGCGGAATTGCGCACCACCGTCCAGGAACGCATAGATGCGTTGCGGGCGGTTGCTGAGAGCAATGATATCAAGGAGATTCGTAATCGGACGGCGGAGCTCTCGGTGGCGATGCAGCAATTGTCGCAAGCGGCAGGTTATCGGAGTGATGACACTGGCGGGGCGGGCAGTGTGGTCGAAGATGGCGAACGGTGACTGTTGAGCGTTCTGAGGCGTATATGACGGCCAAGCGCGATTATTACGAAGTGCTGGGAATACAGCGCAATGCCTCCCAGGACGAGGTGAAGAAGGCGTTTCGCCGATTGGCACGCCAGTATCATCCCGACGTCAACAAGGCAGCCGATGCTGAGGCGAGGTTCAAAGAGATCAATGAAGCCTACGAAGTGCTTTCCGACCCGGATAAGCGCGGTATGTACGATCGGTTTGGCCATGCCGGGCCGGCTGCCATGCCGGGGTTCGATCCGTTCGCCGGTTCGGATGCCTTCGGTACGATCTTCGAGGCGTTTTTTGGTGGGGCGGCGCGGGGCCCGCAACGTGGCCCGCAGCGCGGGGCCGATCTGCGCTATACCATGTCGATCACGTTCGAGGAGGCGATCTCTGGTGTTGAGAAGACGATCGAGTTTCGTCGTCTCGAAACATGCCAGTCCTGCCGTGGTAGCGGCGCCGAGCCCGGGACCGATCCGGTGCGTTGCCCTAAATGCGGTGGCCTCGGTGAAATCCGCCAGCGCGCGCCGCTCTTCAACATGGTCACGGTCACAACCTGCGATCAGTGCCGCGGCGAAGGTACGGTGATTGCCATCCCATGCCGCGAGTGCCGTGGCGAAGGTCGCGTGCGCCAGACGCGCAAGATGTCGGTGCGCGTTCCGCCCGGTGTCGATAGTTCATCGCAGATTCGGATCAGCGGCGAGGGGGAGGCCGGCCCGCGCGGTGGCCCGTATGGCAATCTGTATGTGGTGATTGATGTTCAGCCACACCCCTTCTTCATCCGTGAAGGCAACGATATCATTCTCGAACTACCGCTGAACGTCGCGCAGGCGGCGCTCGGTGCCGACATCGAGGTGCCGACCGTGGACGGAACCGAGCGACTGCGCATCCCGCCCGGCGTGCAGACTGGCGCAACCTTTCGTCTGCGCGGCAAAGGAGCGCCATTCCTGCGGGGCAGCGGTCGCGGCGACCAGATCGTCGTGGTGCGAGTCGTCGTGCCGACAAGGTTGACCGACCAGCAGCGTAAGTTGTTCCAGGAGCTTGAACGTTCGCTCGAAGCGGAACCGATCGATGGGCAGCGCGATGAGGGATTCTTCGGACGTATTAAGAGTGCGCTCGGGTTGTGACTGTGAAGCGTGGCGCCTATGGCTGAACTGCTCTATGGCCGTAATGCAGTGCGCGAAGCGCTGCGCGCCCGGCGGCGAACGTTCCAGCGCCTGCTTGTCTCTGCCGGTGCACAAGAGGCGGGTACCCTTGGCGAAGTCGTGCGGATGGCTGAGGAGGCCGGTGTGCCGGTGGCGCGCGTTGACCGGCGCGACCTCGACCGGCGCCTTCGTGATGCTAACCACCAGGGTGTGCTCCTTGAATGCGGCGACTATCCGTATGTCGAGCTCGAGGATTGCCTGGCACTGGCGGAGGAACGCGGCGAGCCGGCATTGCTCCTGATGCTCGATCATCTCCAGGATCCGCAAAATATCGGTACGTTGTTGCGTACTGCCGAAGTTGTCGGCGTTCACGGCGTCATCATTCCGGGCCGCCGCGCCGCCGAGATTACGCCGGCGGTCGTCAATGCCTCATCCGGCGCGGTCGAGCATCTCCGCGTGGCCGTGATAACGAACCTTGCCGCGGCGATTGAACAGGTTCAGCACGCCGGCGTGTGGGTGGTCGGCGTTGAGGATGATCCGCGCGCTCAGGAGTATGATCGGGTGGATCTGGATATGCCACTGGCCCTGGTGCTTGGCGCTGAGGGCCCGGGGCTGGCACGTCTGACCCGTGAGCGTTGCGACTTCCTGGTACGCCTGCCCATGCGCGGCCAGATCGCGTCGCTGAATGTGGCCGTTGCCGGGAGCATTGTCCTCTACCATGCATGGCGTACACGCGAGGAATAGCATGAATCAGTCTGATGATGCACTGACCATCTTGCACGAGTGGGTGCAGTCGGAGCAACTGCGCAAACATTGCTATGCGGTCGCGGCGTCGATGCGCCACTTTGCGGCGATCAACGGTGCCGACGCCGATCTGTGGACCGCTGTCGGTTTGCTGCACGATATGGATTTCGAGCGCTACCCGCAGATACCGCCGCCTGGTGATGCGCCTGCGGCCGCGGCGACTGCCATTCTGGCAGGCACCGTATCGGCGCCACCGCTGGAGATGCACCCGTTTGTTGGAGTGTCCCATCTGCGCCGCAACGGCTGGTCGCCGGAGGTCTGTCGCGCTATTCTGTCGCATGCCAACTATAGCGGTGTGCCACGCGAGACGCCACTGGAGAAGACACTGGCGGCGGTTGATGAATTGTCGAGCTTTGTGGTGGCCGTCGCACTGGTGCGCCCGACGAAGAGTGTGTTCGATGTGGATGTGACCGCGGTGCGCAAGAAGATGAAAGACAAGACCTTTGCGCGCGCCGTGAGCCGTGACGAGATAGTGCATAATGCCGAGGCGCTCGGGATGCCGCTCGATGAAGTGATCGGTCAGGTGATCGCGGCGCTGCGCGCCGATGCACGGCGCCTGGGTGTGGCCGGGATCGAGCGCGATTGAAGACTGCTTGATTGCAGGGTGTCCATGATCCCGGCTTCCTCACGCGACCTGACGCAAGCCGTGTCCAGGCGTGAGGTTCTCCTGCTCCGGTGCTGTGCATCTGGTGTCAGGCGGGCATGTCCAGCGCCTTCATAAAGCGTTCAACGTCGGTCAGCGACGGCAGCGCCGGGATCGCGCCTGGCCTGGTGCATGTCAGTGCGCCGACTGCATTGGCGAAGGTTAGCGCCTCGCTGGCCACCTCGCGACTCACCCTGGCCAGTGAACCGAGCCGCTCGCGCTCAGGGAGCAGACGGACGATCATTGCCGCCATGAACCCATCGCCGGCGCCGGTCGTCTCGACAACCGGTACGCGTGGTGGTGCCAGTTCAATGCGGTAGTCACCATTGGTCACGATCGCGCCACGTGGCCCGCGACTGATGACCAGCAACTCGACACCGTGCGCCAGAACCGCCTCGATGCCGGCGTCCAGGTCACGCTGGCCAGTTGCCGTTTCCCATTCCTCTTCGCTGATCTTGGCCAGATGGCAGTAGCGGAACGAGTCCTGTATCACCTCGCGGGCAGAGCGCTGGTCGGGCCAGAGAGTGGGGCGGTAGTTGGGATCGTAGCTGATCATCAACCCGTGCGCGCGGGCGATGTCGAGCGCGCGGCGCTGGGCCGAGGCGCACGGTTCGTTGATGAACCCGATCGAGCCGTAGTGGAAACAGCGCGCCCCGGCAAAGAGATGCGCATCAATGTCGTCGGGCGACAGCAGCATATCGGCGCCGGGGTTACGGTAGAAGCAGAGATCCTTGCGCCCATCATCCCACACTGCCACGAAGACGGCGGTCGTGCGGGCCACGCGGTCGACCAGCAGGTATCTGGTATCCACGCCGGCCTGCGCCAGGCTGTCGCGCAGATAGAGGCCGAAGGGATCGTTGCCGACCTTGCCGACGAAGCGAGCGCTGAGCCCCAGGCGCTGTAACCCGACGGCGACGTTGGCCGGCGCGCCGCCCGGGGCCTTGATGAAGCCGGGGACGTCGGCAAGTGGCGCATTGTGGTGCGTTGCGACGAACTCGACCAGCAGTTCGCCCATGGAGACGACATCGGGCATGAACGTTCCTCAGTCAACGCCACGATCGCCGAGGCCAAGTGGCAGCGGCGCGGGGCGGGTCATTGTGCTGAGCATCTCGATATGATGTCCCTCGCGCGAGGCGTCATGAATGGCGTGCATCAAGTCGAGCACATGATAGGCCAGTTCACCGGAAGCGCGGTGCGGCCGCCCGGAACGCAGCGCCACCACCATATCGGCCACGCCGAGGCCGCGGCTATTGCGGGTAAAACCATGAGAGAGCGGCACGGGCGTCCATTCACGAGAGCCGGCGCGGCGCAGTAACACCGGGCCATCGAACGTGTTCGGGTCCGGCACGCTCAATGAGCCGTGCGAACCATAGATCTCAATGCGCGGCAGTTGTGATGCCCAGACGTCGAAGCTGGTAATGATCGTCGCTATCGCCCCCGAGGCGAAATCAAGCACGCCGGCGACATGGGTCGGTGTATTGACCTGGATCTTGTCGCCATAGTTGTATTCGTTGGTGATCGTGCGCTGGGCGAACGAAATCCGGGCCGACCCGGTCACACGCGCGACCGGCCCGAGGAGCGTGCAGAGCGCGGTCAGGTAGTAGGGGCCCATGTCGAACATCGGCCCGGCGCCCGGCTGGTAGAAGAACGTCGGGTTGGGATGCCAGCTCTCGGGGCCATGGCTCATCATAAACGCCGTCGCTCCGATAGGTTCGCCGATCCAGCCGTCGTCGATCAGTTTGCGGCAGGTCTGCAAGCCACCGCCAAGAAACGTATCCGGTGCGCAACCAACGCGTAACCCTTTGCGAGCGGCAAGTTCGAGCAAGGCGCGAGCTTCGTCGCGGGTGACCGCGAGTGGTTTCTCGTTGTAGACATGCTTGCCGGCCTGTAATGCTGCCAGTGCCACCGGCCCGTGCGCGTCGGGGGTGGTGAGATTGATGACGATCTCGACGTCAGGGTCGGCAAGAAGTTCTTCCACGCTGCAAGCTTTTGCCACGCCGTACTGTGCCGCGCGCGCATGGGCCCGGTCGAGATCGATATCGGCGACAGCAACGATGTCGATTGCGTCGAAGATCTTGCCGTTTTCGAGATAAATGCCACTGATATTGCCGCAGCCAATGATGCCGATCCTGGTGGGCATATGTCGGTCCTCCCTTTAACGGCTGGCCCAGAGCATCCCGCGCCGCACAAGTTCACGCGCCTCAGGAACGTCGAAGTCGCGGGCGACGTGCCCGAGCGAGCAGTATGAGACTCGTCCCTGCCCCCACATGCGCGTCCACACGACCGGCATAACCGTACCGTCAATCCACGGGCAGTATTCACCGCTGAACGTTGTTGTCGCCAGCACGGTATTGCTCGGATCGACGTGCATATAGTACTGCTCGGAATGCATGCGAAAATCGTTCAGACCGGCCGTGATCGGATGATCATGGTTCGCGATGTTGACGGTATAGTCAATGATATTGCCGGGATGTGCCACCCACTGCCCACCGACCATGAACTGATATTCGGTATTCTGGCGGAACGCATCGGCCATGCCGCCATGCCAGCCGGCATAACCCACGCCACTCCTGATGGCGTCGAGGAGACCATGTTCCTGTTCCCGGCTGATGGTTGCCATGGTGAACACCTGCACGATCAGGTTGTAGCGCTGCATCGCCTCGCGATTCAGGTATGCATCGAGCGTATCGCTGATCGTCACCTCGTACCCTTCCGCGCGGAGCAACGGCGCGAAGATATCAACGCATTGCTTCGGCTCGTGACCTTCCCAACCGCCCCAGACGAACAGGGCCGACTTCATTGTGACCTCCTGCTGTATCGCGCGGGCTTTGCCATATGCCGCGCCTGCGCACCCTGGCGCGCCATTCAACCGGTCTGCCGAAGGCAAGATGAGCGGTTCCACGCGCTGGCCAGGCGACCGCGTAACTCGTATCGTGCACAGGACGTATGCGGTTGCCCTCTGTCTTCGCCGTTCACCCATCATAGCACAGGAACCGCAACATGCTGCAATGACGTAACCGTTCACAGTTGGGGCAAAACGCCACGCCGGGAGGGAGGGCGTCCTGCCGTCTCGTCGTTGCGGGATACGCGGGCAGGTGGCCTTTGCTTCCAGGAGAAGGATGAACATGGACCCACGGGATGGTATTTGACGCAGCGGCGATTTCTGGCTACAATGTGCTGGTTAGAGCGGTCTGGCGCCGCTTTTTTGTGTAGTAGGCAGGTTGCGCCATGTTCGAGAGTCTCTCCGACCGGTTGCAGGCGGTTTTCCAGAAACTCGGCGGCAAAGGCAAACTGACCGAAGAAGACGTGCGGGAAGCGATGAAGCAGGTGCGCATCGCGCTACTCGAGGCCGACGTCAATCTCAAGGTGGTCCGAGAGTTTGTCAATCGGGTGACGGAGCAGGCGATCGGTGAGGAAGTCACCCGGAGCCTGACACCGGCGCAACAGGTCATCAAGATCGTACACCATGAGTTGATCGATCTGCTGGGCCAGGACAATGTGCCACTGAATGAAGCGCGCCCCGGGCCGACGGTGTTGATGTTGATCGGTCTGCAAGGTTCGGGGAAGACGACCACTGCCGCCAAGCTGGCGCTGTGGCTGCGCAAGAAAGGGAAACGACCGCTCCTGGTCGCTGCCGATATCTATCGCCCGGCCGCCATCACCCAGCTTGAGGCGCTTGGTCGCCAGCTTGGCATTCCGGTGCATGCAGAGGGAACACACGTCGCTCCGCCGGAGATTGCGCGCAATGCACTGCGCCGTGCGCGCGACGAGGGTATAACGCACGTCCTGATCGACACCGCCGGGCGGCTGCAGATCGACGAACCGCTGATGGTGGAACTGGAACAGATCACTGCCATCACGGAACCCGCCGAGCGGCTGCTGGTGGTTGACGCAATGATTGGCCAGGAAGCGGTACGCGTGGCGGAGGAGTTCAATCGTCGCGTCGGGTTGACAGGTGTGATCTTTACCAAGATCGATGGTGACGCGCGGGGTGGGGCGGCGCTCTCGGTACGTGCCGTTACCGGCGTGCCGATCAAGTTTCTTGGTTCGGGTGAAAAGGTTGAAGCCAGCACCATCGAGCCGTTCCATCCGGATCGGCTCGCGTCGCGCATCCTGGGCATGGGCGATGTGCTGTCGCTGATTGAACGCGCCGAGGCGATCTATGACGAGGAACAGGCGCGCAAAATGCAGAAGAAGATCGTCAAGGGCTCCTTCGACTTTGAGGATTTCCTGACGTCGATGCAACAGATGCGCAAGCTTGGCCCGCTGCAACAGATTCTGGGTATGATACCGGGGTTTGATAAGATTGCACGCAACGAGGAACTCGTCAGTGAAAAGGACCTGAAGAAGATCGAAGCAATCATCTTCTCAATGACCAGACAGGAGCGGCGCAATCCGGATCTGATCAAGGGCCGGCGCAAGGAACGGATCGCACGTGGCAGTGGCACACAGGTGCAGGAAGTGACGCAACTGGTCAATCAGTTTCGCCAGATGCAGCGCATGATGAAGCGCATGGCGGGCGGTAAGGGTGGTATTGATCCGCGCGAGTTGATGCGGCGGATGCGGTAGCTGATCATATTGGAGGTATGGATAACACCATGGTAACGATTCGTCTTCGCCGGATGGGCAAAACCAAACAGCCGAGTTATCGCCTGGTGGTTGCCGACTCGCGCTCGCCGCGCGACGGCAAGTTTATTGAAATCGTTGGGCACTATAACCCGGTACGCCAGCCAAAAGAGTTGAATGTCAAGGCTGACCGGGTGCGTTACTGGCTGAATACCGGCGCCCGGCCATCTGAGACAGTGGTGCGCTTGCTCAAGCAGGTCGGCGTTCTCGATGAGAATGGCAGGGCGACGCCGGTTCCCGTTGAGGGGTAGGGCCATGAAAGCGTTGCTCGAGTATCTGGCAACCAGCCTGGTGGATAATCCTGAGGCCGTCGAAATCAAGGAACGCACGGGTCGTTATACGGTGACGTACCAGTTGACCGTTGCACCCGATGAAACCGGGAAGGTCATCGGTCGCAGCGGGCGCGTGGCCAAGGCGATCCGCGATTTGATGAGCGTGGCGGCGGCACGCCAGAATAAGCGCGTGCATGTGGACATTGAATAGATCGGGCCTGGTGGATGCCGCCGGAAAGCAGTTCAATACGCCGGTTACCGTCTGTGAACCGGTTTCAGCACGCTGCATGGAAGAACCACCCGCCGCTGATGAGGTTTTGCTGATCGGCAGAGTGATCGATGCGTTCGGTCTGCGCGGCCAGGTGAAGGTGCGCGCGATTACCGATCAGGTGGAGCATCTGCGCCGCCACGTGCGCACGGTGTTTCTTGGCGCGGAACGTCGCCCGTTCGCCCTGGAACGTGTCCTTGCACCAAAGGCGGGTGTGTTGATCCTGACCCTCGGCGGCATTGCCGATCGGGTTGCAGCAGAGGAGTTGCGCGGCGCCGATGTGTCGATCCGTGAAACCGATGCTGCCCCCCTCGCCGAAGATGAGTATTTCGTGCACCAGTTGTATGATCTCCAGGTCGTGACGAGCGATGGGAGCGAGATCGGGCGTGTTCGCGAGGTGGTGCAGACTGGCGCAAATGATGTGATCGTCGTCGCGCGGCGTGGTCGCGCTGATGTGTTGCTTCCCATCATTCGCGATGTCGTGCAGAGTCTGGATATCGCCGGAGGCCGGATCGTTGTACGGTTATTGCCCGGCCTGATCGATGATGCGTAGCACCATCGTATGCTCTGCGTTGCGTGCGTTCCGGGCGCGTGCTACAATGTCGCCATGCCCAATGATGTCCCCGCTTCTCTCTATACGTTCCGTATCCCTGGCCTCGACCCGGAGGCGACTCCGATTGTTGGCCTGGGAATTGGCCTTGCCGGCCTGTTCCTCGGTTTGCGCCCCCGTCTCGTGCCCTGGCCCCTGGCGCTGACGGCTGCTGCGGCGGTGCTCTACCGCGACCCGGAGCGTGCGACACCGATGGATGATGGCGCGTTGTTTGCGCCTGCCGATGGCCTGGTCGCCGGAACGGCCGAACTGTACGAGCACCGATTTCTCCATACCGACGCGCTCCAGCTTTCGATCGACGTTTCGCCGCTCGATGTCGCCGTGCAGCGGAGCCCGGCAACCGGTACGATTGAGTATCTCGATCATCGTATGTCTGACGTGCAGGCGCCATGGCGGTGGCACATCAGAGGGGGGCGTGCCGGTGAGCAGCTGTTTGTCGGTATCGCAACCGATTGGGGCCCGTTGCTGCTGCAGATCACCGCTGGCACGCTTACAGCGAAGATGACACCGCTGGTGACGTCAGGCGACCGGGTTCACGCCGGTGATCGGATTGCCGTCGTGCGGTTCGGTTGCCGTGTCGATCTGCTCGCGCCGCGGGACCTGATCGAGTGGAAACCCGCACCGGGTGCGCGATTACGCGCGGGAGTCTCGCCGATCGGGCAGGTTGTGCCGCTGTAGCCTCCACCCGCCCCGGTTGGCGAATCGCTCACTCCCCTGCTGGCAAGGTGCTATGGTGCGCGCCGGTACGCATCGATCGCCTGGCGTAGCGTGGCCGATCGTAAACGCTGAATGACGCCGGCCGGGTACCCGGCCATCTTGGCGGCGTCACCCACGAACCGGATAATCGGGATGAGGGCTGCGGCGCGCAGCATGCTGGCCGCATCCAGTGCGGGCGCGCGCCGGCGCAACCGCCAGAGCGGCGTCCATGTGTATGCCAGCGCACCGGCGGCCAGGAGACCTGGCATCCAGGGATGGCGTCGGGCCAGACGCGCGATGAGTATGACGGTGGCATAGGTCGCATAACGGATCGCGTGGCGCGTGCCCCACAGCCCGGCCACACCGTCGCCTCGCGCGTAGAGGTAATACTGGCGGGCGAAAGCGGTAAGTGACGAGCGTGGCCGAAAGAGGACCAGCGCCTCGGGTGCGAAGGCGAAGCGTAGCCCGGCCTGCTTGAGCGCCAGGTCGAACAACACGTCTTCGCAGTGGCTGGCCCATTCGGGATAGCCGCCGACCAGTTCCCATGCCTCGCGGCGGAACGCGCACGATTTGCCGAAGGGCAAAAAGCGCGCCGGGTCGATCTCCTGCGCCTCGCGATAATTGGTGGCGCCAAGCGTGAGCTCGAAGAGGCTGCGTGGCGCGGCGCGAAAAAAACCGCCGACAATATCGGCCTCGCCACGCCTGATGGGCGCGGTGACCTGCTCTAGCCAGCGCCGGTCGAGCGTCAGCCCTGCATCGGTGCAGGCGATAATTGCGCCCGATGCGTGGCGTATGGCGTTGTTGCGCCCTGAGGCGATGTTGAATCCGCCCTGGACCAGGCGCAACGGAGCGCCCGCCGCTATGTAGCCGCGCACGATGTGCGGTGTCGCATCACGGCTCTGGCAATCGTTGACGATGATTTCGTCGGGTGGTAGCGACTGGGCCAGCATCGAGTCGATCAGCGCGGCGATGTTGTCGGCCTCATCACGTACGGTGCAGACCAGCGAGATGCGGATATCACTCATAGCGTTCTATGGTTGTGCCAGGACCTCCGTCCAGGGCGACGAAGAATCCAGAAAGAGAACCAGTGCCGTATAATACCAGGAAACGAAGCGATGCCAGGTAAATCATTGCGACACGTTCTGTTGATACTGGTCATAGGGGCATTCGTGGCCGCGTGCGGCAACGCTCCCTCCGCATCGGTACCGCCGGCGTCTCCGACGGCTGTGTTGCCTGCCGCCACGCAGACGCCGGCGATTGCATCGCCGGTAGCGACAACGGCGCCGGCGGTTGCATCGCCGGTAGCGACGGCGGCAGCGGCACCTGCGCCAACCGCCGTGGCGACGCTGGAGCGTGGCCGTACACCGGAGGGGTATCACTACCTGGGAAGCGCCGATGCGCCGATCACATTACAGGAGTACTCCGATTTCTTCTGAACGGCGTGCGCGTTCCACGTGGTGGAAATCGAACCGAAGATCATAGAGGCCTATGTTGCTACCGGGCAGGTGCGACTCGTCTACCGGCATTTGCTGCAGATTGGCGAACGATCATTGCGCGCGGCTGAGGCCTCGGAGTGCGCCGGCGATCAGGGTAAGTTCTGGGAAATGCGCGAGGCGATCTACACTAATCAGGATGCGCTCTATGTGACGGGCGACGTTGCTGCGGCGCTGACCTACCTGGCGCAGCAGGTCGGCGTGGATGTCGCCGCATATAGCGCCTGTATGCAGGCCGAAACGCACCGCTTCCGGATCGAGTCCGATTTTCGCGTTGCTCAGGAAAGCGGGATTCGCTCACGACCGGTGTTTGAGATCAATGGCCAGCGCCTGGTCGGTGTGCGTTCGTTCGAAGAGTTTCAACGCCTGATTGAGGCGCGGTAGGGCGCGGTAGGAACGGTGCGCGAACCATCCCTGCCGCGCTTTGCGCTTACGCAGCGCGCTGGCAGACCTGGCACAGACCGTAGACTTCCAGCCAGTGCCCTTCGATCTTGAAATTGAGCCGGCGCGCCAGTCCACCAAGGATTGTCTCGAGATCACAACCTTCGAATGCAATCACCGTGCCGCAGTTACGGCACACCATGTGATGCTGGTGTCCCTGTTCAACTGGAACGTAGGCATGTTCATTGGCGACATGCGTCTCTTTCGAAGCGCTCCAGTGAACCCGCGAAAGCCAGCCGTCTTCCACGAGCATGTCGACGGTGCGATAGATGGTGGCGCGCCCGATAGGGCCGGACTCACCGCCAAGATCGCGGAACAACTGCTCGGCGCTGAATGGCTGGGTGTACTGTGTGATCCGCTCAAGGATGGCGCGCCGCGGGGAGGTCACCCGGTGTCCGTGTGCGCTCAGGTCTTTGAGCACGTTATCAGCCCACGACATAGCCCGATCCTCCACTACTGAGACGTATCCTTAATCTATCTATTATAGCATGCGTGTCTATTCCCGTGTAGAGTGCAAATGTATGGTGATGGTCAGCATGGGCGTACTGCTGTCTGCTGAATCCCGGTCTCATACGTTGCCTTCCGGAAGTTGAAATGTTGAAACGCGCTCTCATTCTTCTCGGGCTTGTGCTTGTCTCTGGCGTGCTTGCGGTGATTGTCATCCTGGCAATGCCGGGGGCTGGCCCGGTTCCAGCGGCAGCGCAGCAGGCATACCCGGCGCCGGCAACACCTCCACCACCTGCGTACCCTGCGCCGGCGACAGCATTGCCAGCGGCGACGCCATCGCCGCCAGTTCGTGCAACTGCCACGCCGGCACCGGCACCGAAAGATGCAACGGCGACCGCTGTTCCAGCAATGCCAACCAGTACGCCGGTGCCGACGCGTGTTCCGCCAACCGCGACACAGGCGGCGCAAGCCGTGGTACCGACGCCAGTTTCGCCGGATGCGCTCATCTGTGTGCCCGGGCAGACAATGATCGTCACTGGCGTTGCGCCGCCGCGTGCGCCACTCTTACTCCTGTTCGGTACTCGCGTGGTTGGTGGCGGCAGCGCAACAGCGTCGGGTGATTTTGCCCTGCCGCTCACGTTCGGTGTCGAGCGTGCCGGGGTGCATACCATCACCGTGCAGGTGCGTGGCGCCAGGCAGGTGGTCCGGACGTTGACCTGTGAGATGCCGCCGACGACGCCGACGCCCGTGGTGCGCCGTACGCGCTAACGTGAACACAACCGACAGGTGTAGATGTTGGCGAAAAACCACCACCTTATCGAGAACAGTACGTTCCAGGGGATTGCTGGATCGCTTGCGTATCGGCGCGGTCTGTGCTATGTTCTATCGCAGGGCTGGCATGGAAGGAGCAGAACGGGCGGTGGGTGCTGCACATGATGATGCGCCATGGGCGCCGTGGGCGGCGTCTGTTCGTGCGGCGCTGATCCCCGGCTCATTGATCCCGGAAGAGCAACTGCTGCTGGTGCGCGATCTTGAGGGCCGCTCCTTTCGTCCGATGGAGCCGGCCCCCGGGGTGGTACCGCGCACTGGTGCCGTTCTGATCGCGCTGTACCCGGATGGCGCCGATCTCCGTCTGATTCTGACTGTGCGGAGCCACCATGTCGCAAGCCACCGGGGCGAGGTGTCGCTGCCAGGTGGTGCCACGGACCCGGACGATGATGGGCCGGTAGCGACGGCGTTGCGCGAATGTGCGGAAGAACTTGGAATTGCCGCCGATACCGTGGCCGTCTGGGGAACATTGTCGCCCGTGTACATCCCGCCAAGCAATTTTCGCATCACGCCGGTGATTGGCTGGTTGCCGGCGCTACCGCCGCTCATGATCAACCGGCATGAGGTTGATGCCGTGATCACGGTGACATTGCGCGAATTACTCGACCCGGCGACGGTTGTTGTGGAACGCTGGACATTGCGTGGCCACGATGTGCTGGTTCCGTTCTTTGCGATCGCCGGCCACAAGGTCTGGGGGGCGACCGCGCTTATTCTGAGCGAGCTCGTTGTGCGGATGCGGCGCGGTCTGATCGCGTATAATGCAGAGGCTTCCTGACGCGTGAGGAGTAAGCTATGACACTTGATGATGCTATTAATGACCTGTCACAACGGATCAAACGCGCCAGCCCGGATGCAGTGATCAAGGTGCAGCGCCGCTCAAATGAGAGCGCGGCGATACGCGCCTATGCACCAGCAGATCATGAAGAGGCGATCAAGGCGGCGACGCAGGAATTGACGCTCAGTTTGCTGACGGATGAGGGAATTGATGTTCAGGTGCTGGTGTACGACATTGCGACGTCACTATCGAAGGAAGCGCAGTAGGTGCCTACCCGAACGTGCAGCAAATAGCGCTGGTGAATGAGAAACGAGTACTGTCATGATTTCGCTTGGTCAGTTGGGAAAAGCGGCGGGTATTGTGATCGGCACGGCGGCGGGTCTTGCTGGTGTGGGTGCCATCGCCGCGCTGCGCCGTCCTCTGCCGCGCACATCCGGTACGTTGCCGCTGCCTGGGTTGAGCGCACCGGTCCAGGTTATTCGCGATCGCTGGGGTGTACCGCATATTTACGCCGCCAGTAGCGAAGATCTGTTTATGGCGCAGGGGTACGTCCATGCGCAGGATCGGCTCTGGCAGATGGAGTTTCAACGCCGTGCCGCGCTGGGCCAGCTCGCCGAGTTGTTCGGAGCGATTGCGCTTGATTCCGATCGGTTCGTGCGTATCCTGGGGTTCGGCAGGGTCGCGCGGCGTGAGGCAGAGCTTCTTGATGACGAGCCGCGCCAGATGATCGAGGCGTATGTGCGGGGCGTCAATGCATTTATTGAGCAGCACACCGGTAATTTGCCGATCGAGTTTACCATACTGCGGCTGCGGCCACGCCCATGGGAGGCGCAGGATGTGCTGGTATGGCCCAAAATGATGGCCCTGCAGTTGTCGGGGAACTGGAAAGACGAAATCATTCGCGCCCGGTTGATTGCATCGGTCGGCGTTGAACGCGCAGCGGCGATAGAACCGCAGTATCCTGATAGCCACCCGCTGATCGTGCCGCCTGGCGTGACGTATGGTGCAGCGATTGGCGACGTTGCGCTGGAACGGGCGGAGGCAACAGCACGCTTCTTCCCTGACGGCGCTGGTCAGGGGAGTAATTCCTGGGCCGTCGCCGGCGACCGCGCAGCCAGCGGCGGGCCGTTGCTGGCCAACGATCCACACCTCTCGATCACCATGCCCGCGTTGTGGTATGAGAACCACCTCAGCGGTGGCGGCTTTCACGTGACCGGCGCCAGCATCCCCGGCATTCCCGGCGTCGTCATTGGTCATAATGAGCATGTTGCCTGGGGTGTGACCAATGGCATGAATGATGTTCAGGATCTCTATATCGAGAAGTTCGACCCCACTGATCCGGCCGGGTTGCGCTATGAATATCAGGGGCAGTGGGAACGGGCGGAACTGGTGCGCGAGGAGATCGTTGTTCGCGGCCAGCGTGAAGTGGTGATCGAGGATGTACGCATTACACGCCATGGTCCGATCATTACTCCGCTGGTTCCCGGCACAGCGCACAATCATGCAGCGAATGGTGATGCGACGCACACCGAACAGCCACTGGCGCTGCGCTGGACGGCGCTCGAACCAGGCCGGATCGTTAACGCTATGCTGGGGCTCAACCGGGCACGTGACTGGGAGAGTTTCCGCGCCGCGCTGGCTGACTGGACCGTCCCGCCCCAGAACTTTACCTACGCCGATGTCGAGGGCTCGATCGGCTATGTCCTCGGCGGCGACATTCCATTGCGCGCGAAGGGTGATGGCCGGTTGCCGGTACCCGGCTGGACTGGAGAGTACGAGTGGACCGGCGTGGTACCGCACGCGGAAATGCCGTATGCGTTGAACCCGCCTGACGGGTGGGTCATTACGGCGAATAACCGGATCTTTGGCGATGGCTATCCGCACCCGATCCCGTCGGAATGGCTCAATGGCTACCGCGCCGCGCGTATTCGCCAGTTGATCGAACAGACGCCCCGGCACGATGCCGAGTCATTCGCGCGTATCCACGCTGATGTGCGCAGTCTTCCCGGCCTGGAACTTGCGGCGCTTGCCGGGCGCCTTCCTGCCACCGATTCGATCGCCCAGCAGGCGCGTGATGCCCTGGCTACGTGGAATGGTGAGTTGAGCCCCGATAGTACCGGTGGTGCCATCTATGCCCGCCTGCGCGAGCGGTTGCTTACGACGGCGTATGCCGATGCGTCGTCCGTGCTGGGGTTGACCGTCGGGTTGGGGGCCTTCGCCGATCTGCCGGGGCGCGACATTGCCCGCCGGACGATCCCGCAGCTGTTGCACCGCCTGACCGAACGCGATGACCGATTCTTTGGCGGGCGTACCTCAGACGAGATTCTCGCAACCGCCTGGATGGCAGCCATTGCTGAATTGCGCGCCGAGCTCGGCGATGATGTTGGTGCCTGGCGCTATGGGCGCATGCACAGTCTCACCATTCGCCATCCACTCGGTGCGCTGCCGGGCCTGGCGACCATCTTCAACCGCGGCCCGTTTGCAACCGGTGGCGATGTTGATACGGTGAATATGGGGCACCTGCCACGCGAGTTTGCCGGCCCACCGTTCTATGTCGCGCCGTCGTATCGCCAGATCTGCGATACGACCGACTGGGATCGTAGCCAGAGCATTCAGCCGACCGGCCAGTCGGGCCATCCCGGTAGCCGGCACTATAGCGATTTTGTCCAGCCCTGGCTCAATGTCCAGTACCACCCGATGCCCTGGAGCCGTTCGCGCGTCGAGGAAGTCGCCGTGGCGCGCATGACACTGCAGCCGGAGGGACTGGCCAACCAGGGCTGAGCGCCTGCCCAACAAACGATCCCTTCGATGGGCGTTGCGCGCTTCCCCGATCCGGGCCATGCCTGCGTGTAGCGCAGCGCCTGCCGGAGACCGTATCGAAGGGTGTTGAAAGAGGATGTTGTGAGATCAGTACGACGCATACCGCCGGGGCCAGGCCAGGAATCCGTGTGGGATTACCCACGCCCGCCGCGTGTCGAGGCGACAACGCGGCGGGTGCGCGTGATGTTCGGCGGCGTTGTGATCGCCGACACGCGCCGTGCGCTACGGGTGCTGGAAACCAGCCATCCGCCAGCGTATTATCTGCCGCCCGACGATATTCAGATGGCATATCTGACGCCAACCAGCCAGCGTTCATTCTGCGAGTTCAAGGGCACTGCCGGCTATTACACGGTTCAGGTTGGAGAACAACGCGCTGAGAATGCCGCCTGGTTCTATGCACACCCTGCGCCGGGCTATGAAGTGCTTGCTGGATATATCGCCTTCTACCCGGGCCGCATGGATGCATGTTATGTTGACGATGAACGTGTGACCGCGCAGGAAGGGGATTTCTACGGCGGCTGGATCACGTCGGAGATTGTCGGGCCCTTCAAGGGCGCTCCCGGTACGTGGGGATGGTAACGGCGGCGCGATCTACATCCGCGCCAGAATCCCCTGAATCAACGCGGCAAACGTCGGTTTTGCCGCCTCGCCGGCTGCCAGCACTTCTTCGTGATTGGCGGGCGGGCCATCCGGCAATGCCAGGTTGGTAATCAGCGAAATCCCCAGGCAGCGCATGCCCATATGGCGCGCAACGACCACTTCCGGTGCGGTTGACATCCCCACGGCGTCAGCGCCGAGCGCGCGGCACATGTGGAGTTCGGCGCTGGTCTCAAATGCTGGCCCTGAGAGCATCAGGTAAACACCCTCGCGCAGCGTGATGTTCAAGGTCGCGGCGGTTGTACGCGCCAGAGCCATCAGTTGGGCGTCATATGCACCGACCATTGCCGGAAAGCGTGGCCCGAGTCGCTCGTCGTTCGGGCTGCGTAGCGGATGATGCCCGGCCATTCCTGGCAGGAAGATGTGATCGGCGACCAGCATCAGGTCTCCTACCCGCCAGTCCCGATGGAGGCCACCAGCCGCATTGGTGACGAGCAAGGTGGTGCAGCCAAGCGCATGCAGCAGGCGCACCGGAAAGGTGATCTGCTGCATGCTGTACCCTTCGTAGAAATGGAACCGCCCGCGCATCACCGCAACGGGCTGGCCTTCCAGAACCCCGAGCGCCAGTTCGCCGCGATGCCCCACAACCGTTGATGGAGGAAATCCCGGCACCTCGGCGTAGGGAACGACGACGACATCGTCGAGTGCATCGGCCAGTGAACTCAGGCCGGAACCAAGGATGAGCGCGACCCGTGGCCTGCTGCTGCTGCGCGCGGCGATTGCCGATTGTGCGTGTGCGATCTGGAGTGTGAGATCGTCCAACATGCTGTCCTTGTCTCCATGTTTCCACATCTTGCGGGAAGGATGATAACGCACATCTTCGCACTAGATGCGATCGAGCAGTTCGCGTTTTTTCGCCTCAAACTCCTCCCTTGAGATCAAACCACGGTCACGCATGGCAGCCAGACGTTGCAGGGTATGCGAGATATCATCCACCGCCGCTTCGGGCGCACGGTCCTCACGTTCCAGGTAGGCTTCCAGCGCCTGTTGATCAAGGTAGGCATAACTACGTTTCAGGTCGCTACGGGCATCATTCATCGCACGCTTGAAATCGAGCGGGCGCGCCAGGCTGCGGAACCGGCTGATGCCCGACTCCGAGCCGGTAATGATCTCAATGTCGCCGAAGTTGAACAGGCGCCCCAGCCAGCTCTGGCGTAGTTCGACCTCGTTGATCTTTTCGAGCGAAGAATCGATCGCTTCGATATTGAAGATACCGCGCAGCAGAATGACACGCTGATCGGTAATGACATACTGCTCGTTCGACCAGCGAAAGTAGTCGAGCACTGCGCTTCCCAGCACCAGCAGGCTGATCGTCACGCAGACGAGCAATACCAGCACACCGACCTGCATCCCGGCCAGTACCTGGTTGGGAAATGCGGCCTGCGAGACGGCGCCGGCTGCAATCAGCACGGCCACGAGCACCAGTTCCGTGAGCACGTTGCTGATCAACACAAACACATGCTGGCGACCAGTATAGCGTATGGATTCGCCACGCCCCAGGAGGGGATCAATTGCTGTCATCGTTGTCTCCTTGAGCGAAACGGCGCATGCCGGTCGTATCGGCATGGTCGGGTTCTGCGAGGTGTTGCGTCAGTCGTACATCCTCGAGAAACGCGAGCGAGCGGAGGTCGCGCTCCAGGATCTGGTGCAGATAGGCGCGCATGAGGCGCTCCGCCTCGGCGCGGGTCGCCGGCGAGATGCGCAGGTCGCCGGCAATCTCCGGTGGTTGCGCTTGCAGATAGCGCAGTAATTTGAATGCCGGCAGACTCATCGGCAGTGCCTGGCGGTCAGCAATGGCGCAGCGAGGGCAGACTGCACCACCGGCGCTGGCACTGAAGCGGTCGGTCGATTCGGTGAGCAGTTCGCCGCAGACTGCGCAGATATGAAGTTGTGGCCGGTAGCCAAGTGCGTCGAGCAGATGGAGCTCATAGGCCCGCAGCGTCAGGTCTGCCGCAGCGCCAGCGTCGAGTGAGCGTAATGTTGCGAGGAGGAGCGCAAAGGCACGCCGGTTCTCATCTGCTTCTTCGACGAGACGATCGACCAGTTCAGCGGCGTAGTATGCAGCGCCGATGCGTTCCAGGTCGGTACGTAACCGGTCGAAGCGTTCAAGCGGGTTGCTCTGGGTCACAATATGCAAGTTGCGCCCGATGGCCAGCATGAGCGTTGCATGGGTGAACAATTCGATATGGCCCGCAAGCCGGCTACTGATTTTACGCGCGCCTCTGGCAACGACTCGCTGTTTCCCGAGAGGTGTCAGGATGGTCAGCACCCGATCGGCTTCGCCAACATCAGATCGCCGGATGATGACCGCCTCGGTTCGATAGACGCGATCGCGCATGGTTGTAGCCTGTGCCCCTTGCTGCCAGTGACGCGCCTGCGCCAGCAGATTATTATAGACTGCGTACCGGGCAAGGTCAATGGACCCGGCAGTTCAACTTGAGCATATCATGCGTCATACCGGGCGATCAGGTCGGCAAGCATACAGAGGCGATCAACCGTAGCCAGTGGCGGAGGTACGGCGGGCGGCAGCATCAGGCGGTGGCGGTTGACCCAGATGGCCGGGATGCCCGCAGCGGCGGCGCCGCACAGGTCGTGTTCCGGCGAATCGCCAACGAAGAGCGCCTCACCTGGCTGGACAGCCAGTGCATCAAGCGCCATGGAGAAGATTGCCGGGTCCGGCTTGGCAATGCCGACTTCCTCGGAGACCAGGATGACCTGCATGGATGTTGCAAGGCCGAACCGTTCGATCTTTGGTCGCTGTGACCAGGAAGGACCGTTCGTGACGAGGGCGAGCCGGTAGCGGGCGCCAAGTTCAGCCAGCAGTGCTGGCGCATCCGGGTCGAGCGTGAGGGTATCGAACCAGATCTCGCGATACCGCGTGTGCGCCATGGCAATCAAGGTCGGGTCGCTGATTCCCTGGGTACGCAGGAACGCTGGAAGCTGATTGATCCATGTCTGTGATTGAAGCGCGGCATGCACCAGCGCCTCAAGATCGTGCCGGGTGTGCGCGGCGGCCTGAGCCAGCGCGGCGCGCAGACAGGCCGTCCAGTGGGCCTGCAAATCATAGAGGGTATTGTCCAGGTCGAACAGGATGGCTCGCAACATACGTGGCGCCGTTCTTAAGATAAGCCGGTCACACATCAGCAACCGTCTGCACAGATAGGGTTGTGCTGGTTGCGGTGACGCCGCCGGTATTGCACAACTCCGGCACGGTCAATCCGTTCGATACGGTGCTGGTGCACCAGATGCTCCAGGTGTGCCAGTGTCTCAGCCATCGCAAAGCGCACCTGGTGCGACGTCAGCTCTGGCAGCGGGAACACAACAGTACAGACATCGAATGCGGTCGCGCCGGATCCAACCGCCTGCTCCATTGTATCGAGCCGTTCCATGTGGTGCATGCGCAATTCGTCGATCCGCTCGTGAAACCGGGTGATCGGCGGGCCATGCCCGGGCAACGCCAGTGACACATCGAGGGCTGACAGGCGGTCGAGTGACGCCAGAAAGCGTGCCAGCGGATCGCCGCGCTCCTGGCCCCACAGGCCGACATTTGGAGTGATCTTGAGCAGAACGGCGTCGCCGCACAATAGCAGGCGTTCAGCGGCGCAATAGAATACCAGGTGATCATCGCTATGGCCAGGAGTTGCAATCGACACAAAGACACGATCGCCAATCGTCAGCGGCATACCGGCAGTCAGATGAGTCGTGGTCACCGGCGCAGGATGGGTCATCAATCGTAGCGCCGCAATGTCGGCTGCAACCGTGGTGATCATGGCGGCAGGGAGACCGTGCATGCCGAAGAAGGTTGCTATCGGCTCGCAGGTACGCGAGCCGGCGGCCCACTGCGTGCGGGCAAACGCATCTTCGCCAGGCGACAGATACACGGGCGCACCAGATTGCGCCTGTAGCCAGCCAGCCATGCCATAGTGATCGGGGTGTGCATGCGTGAGCATGATCCGCGTCATTGCGCGCGGTTCAATGTCGAGCGCCGCAAACGCCGTCTGCCATGCCTCCTGAGCCGGCGAATAGTTGAGCCCGGTGTCAATCACCGCCCAGCCATCACCATCGCGCACCAGGTAGACATTGACGATCCGCAGTGGAAATGGCAGTGGTAACTGGACCTGATAGATATCCCTGGCAACTCGCATGGTATCATGCCTTGCACTACAGAGCGTAAGGAAGACGTGTGAGCGAAATTGACATTGCTGAACTGCGCGCCTGGGCGCGCGAATGCGGCGCGGTAGCGCTGCGTCTGTTCAACCGTGTTGAAGTGCGACGCAAAGCCGATCGCAGCCCGGTCACCGAAGCTGATGTCACGATCGAGCATATGCTGGTTGAGCGCATTATGGCACGGTATCCCACCCATGGGATCGTTGGCGAAGAGCATGCGCGGCTCGATACAGCGCGCGAATATGTCTGGGCGGTTGATCCCATTGACGGCACTGCATCATTTATTGCTGGCCTGCCAATCTGGGGGATCTCGATCGGGTTATTGCGCCATGGCGCACCGTATGCCGGCCTTGTGTATCTTCCCGTGGTTGACGAATGTTACTGGGCGGTTCATGGCAGCGGCGCATTTCTCGATGATCGGCCGATTATGGTGGCGGAACCGCAGGAATGGGACAGTGAGGACTGGCTGGCAATATCGTCGGATGCCCACCGCCGGCTCGACATTGATTTTGCCGGCAAGACGCGCAGCCTGGGTTCCGCGGCGGCGGCGATCTGCTATGTGGCACGCGGTACAGCGCTTGGTGCTATTCTGACGCAGGCATCGATCTGGGATCTGGCGGGTGGTATGGCAGTGCTGACCGCCGCTGGCGGTATCGGCGCCACGTTGTCGGGAGCGCCGCTGGACAATGCAGCCGCGCTTGATGGCCGGACGATGCGCGAGCCGCTCCTGTTTGGCGCTCCCTCGATTGTGGCGGCGTTACGGCAGCGAGTCCGGCTGCGCCAGTGACCAGCTGCAGGTCGCGCGCCGATGACGCGCGACCTGCATGCCGGTCGGATCGCATTAGCGCTTGGTGTACTGTGGCCGCTTACGAGCGCGTTTGAGGCCGGCTTTCTTTCGTTCCTTCACACGCGCGTCGCGCGTGATCAGCCCGGCTTTCTTAAGTGTTGGCCGCAGCTCGGCATTGGCGTCGAGTAGCGCGCGTGTGATCCCGTGGCGCACGGCCATTGCCTGGCCAGTGACACCGCCGCCACGCACCTTGACCAGCACATTATACGTGCCGGCAGCGCCGGCCAGTTCCAGTGGCCGCGCGATTTCGCGCGCATAGAGCTCCCGTGCGCCGAAATACTCGCGGATGGATTTGCCGTTCACTATCATTTCGCCGCTGCCGGGAAACAAGCGGACCCGCGCCACCGCCGATTTGCGCCGGCCAGTCCCCTGGTAGTAACGCTTCTCAGTCATCGAGTGCTCCAATGACACACTGAATACCTCCACATGTATCTTCCGGGAAGGTTGATCACCGCATACCGATAGAAGCAAACTACCGGCGTGAGAGAAGATTGCTTCGCTGTGCTTGCAATGACATTGACCATCTGGTTTTCGGACAGGCTCTTAGCCGCGTGGTCGCGGTTCATACACCTTTGGCTGCTGTGCTGCATGCGGATGTCTGGGGCCGGCATAGATCTTGAGCTTGGTCAACTGCTGCCGCCCCAGGCGCGTTTTCGGCAGCATGCCTTTGACGGCGAAGCGCAACACACGGTCGGGGTGGGTTGCCATCATCCGCTTATACGACACCGCTTTGAAGCCGCCGGGATAATTGGAATGGCGATAGTACATTTTCTGCTCAGGCTTGCGGCCTGTCAGGCGTACGCGTTCAGCATTGATCACCACCACAAAGTCGCCGCCATCCAGATTCGGGCTGAACGTCGGCTTATGCTTTCCACGCAACAGAGTTGCGATCTGCGTCGAGAGCCGACCGAGGGTCTGATCCGTTGCATCGATCACATACCACTCACGTTGCACTTCCGACGCTTTCTGCGAGTAGGTCTTCATGCCTGTATCCTTGCCTCGGTGACTCCAATCGTCGAAGCGGCGTCAGTCGCCGCACCATGATCATCTCCCGGATAGCGCACGGCTGTCAGGTACAGGCCGTGTGCCGGCGCCAGCACCCGGGCGCGCCGATTCGTTCCAGCCAGCACGGCCGCGAACCCTTGCGCGTCAATACGTCCCTCGCCGACCTGGATCAGTGTACCGACCAGGTTCCGCACCATGTGGCGAAGAAAGGCGTTGGCCGCAACATCAATCATGACCAGCGGCTGGCCCCACAGCTCGCCAGTCGTGCAGCGTGCGCCATAGCACACGCGAACCGTTGATCCTTCCGTGGGCCCATCGCTCAGTGGTGCGAAATCGTGCGTACCGACCGCCTGTTGTAACGCGGCATCCATTGCCGCGACGTCCAGGCGCCGCTGAACGTATGCGGCGTGGCGTCGCAATAGAGGCGATGGCGTGCGTCCATTGTCGATGACATAGCGATACTCGCGTCGCACCGCCGTATATCGAGCATGGAAATCTTCCGGCGCTTCCCAGGCAGCCAGAATGCCGATATCCTCAGGAAGAATGCCATTCAGGCCACGTATGATCGTTGCCAGATCGTGGCGCGTCTCAGTACGAACATTCGCCGCCTGGCCGCGTGCATGGACGCCTGCATCGGTACGGCCGGCAAGAATCATGCGCCGGCGCTCGCCAGTGAGTTCCTGCCAGGCAGCCTCCAGGGCGCCCTGGACGGATCGGCCGTTCGTCTGCCATTGCGACCCGACGAAATCCGTACCGTCATACTCAATACGCAGCGCAATATTCCTCAAAGGTCCTGGCTCTAGAGCAACTCGATCTGCACCATTGTGGCGCCATCACCCTGGCGCTGTCCGAGTTTCGTAATCCGGGTGAACCCGCTGTTCCGGTCGGCATAGTCAGTCGGCGCGAAGCGAAACAACTGGCGCATCGCCTGTTTACTCGCCAGGCGCGAGAGCGCAATCCGGCGACTATGCGGCGTATCCTGCCGCGCCAGCGAGATCAGCTTCTCAATTTCCGGCTGCACGGCCTTTGCCTTGGTCAGCGTCGTCTGAATGCGGCGATGCTCGATCAGTGCAATCATCAAGCCACGGATCAGCGCGTCACGCTGTTCTTTATCTCGGCCGAGCAGGTATCCTTTTTTCCGATGTCGCATAACGCTCCCTTCCTACCCCTCAACCTCAGCCGGAGCACCGGGTGCTGCTGAACCCACGCGTGGAATATAGCCGCGTTCGATCAGTTTATCGCGAATTTCTTCCATCGACTTCTGACCGAGGTTCCGCACCGACAGCAGCGCTTTCTCATCCATCTCAAGCACCTGGCCGACTTTCGTAATATCGGCGCGCTTGAGGCAGTTATAGGTTCGTGTCGAGAGGTCAAGCTCTTCAATCGGCGTATCGTAGATATCCGCCGGAATGGCAAGGCCATTCGGCGCCGTTGCCGGTTCAATCTCCGTCGAGAGACGGTTGAAGTCGGCAATCGTCTGCGAGTACTGGACCAGCACCTGTGCTGCGTGGCTCAGCGCATCGCCGGCCTTGATCGTGCCATCGGTCCAGATCTCAATCAGCAGGCGGTCGAAGTCGGTCGCCTGACCGATGCGTGTATTCTCAACCACATAGTTCACCTTTGGCACGGGGGTGAAAATAGCATCAACAGGAATCTCGCCGATCGGCAGCGCATCGCGCTGGTCCGCCGGCAGATAGCCGCGACCGCGCTCGACGGTCATTTCGATTTCCAGACGGCCATCATCGCTATCGAGCGTACAGATATAATGGTTTGGATTGACAAGTTCGACGTTGCTGGGAGAATCGATATCTGCGGCGCGCACAACGCCACTTCCCTGCTTCGACAGCAATACCTTCACCGGGCGTTCAGCGTATGAGCGCAGGCGAATGCCCTTAATATTCAAGACAATCTCAGTCACGTCTTCTTTTACGCCCGGGATCGTCGAGAATTCATGAAACACCCCATCAATTTTGATTTTCGTAATAGCCGAGCCGGGGATTGATGAGAGCAGTACGCGGCGCAGCGCATTGCCCAATGTATGCCCATACCCCGGGTCCAGCGGCTCAATTTTGAACCGGCCATAATTCTCGGCTGCCGCAACCACTTCGATTTTTGGCATGGCGATGTCCAGCACGATCGCCTCCTTCTCTATCCTGGCTGGATATGTCGTATCAGAGTTCGCGCGGCGGAGCGCCGGTACCAGGGGCCGCACTCCGCCGCGCAAAACCGGAACAGGTGCCGTCAGCGGCTGTAGAACTCAACAATCAGTTGTTCGTTGATGCCCTGTTCAGCGTCCTCGCGGCGCGGCAGAGCGGTCACCTCGCCGGCGAGTTCGGCAGCATTCAGGCGCAACCAGTCAGGCGCCTTATGGCGCGCGAGGTCTCCGCTGTCGACCAGATTCTTGAAATATGTGCGGCGACGGCTTTCGGGCCGAACGGCAATCGTCTCACCGACGCGCACCGTATACGATGGAATATTCGTCTTGCGTCCATTGACCGTAATATGGCCATGGGTGACCAGCTGCCGCGCCTGCGATCGTGTTGTGGCGAAACCCAGGCGATACACGACATTATCAAGGCGGCGCTCAAGCAAAATAAACAGATACGCGCCCGTTTCACCCGGGTAGCGTTGCGCTTTGGCGAAGATGCGGCGAAACTGGCGTTCCAGCACGCCGTACATATACCGCGCCTTCTGTTTTTCGAGCAGTTGCAGCCCATAATCCGACACCTGGCGCCGGCGCGATGTTGGGCCATGCTGGCCAGGCGGAAACGGGCGCCGGGAGAGAATGCGCTGCCCTTTTTCGGTAATACCAATACCAAGGCGCCGGCTGATTTTACCTACAGGTCCTCGATAGCGGGCCATCAATCACTCCTCAACATCTGTCAGACGCGCCGGCGCTTTGGCGGGCGGCAACCATTATGCGGGATAGGCGTCACGTCAGTGATTGCCGTCACCTGGAGACCAGCCGATTGCAGCGAGCGAATTGCCGCCTCGCGACCGGCGCCTGGCCCTTTGACGAACACCTCAAGCTGGCGCATCCCATTTTCCATTGCTTTGCGCGCAGCATTTTCGGCCGCGATCTGTGCCGCATAGGGCGTGCTCTTGCGCGAACCCTTGAAGCCATGCTGGCCAGCGCTTGACCAGCAGATCACATTACCATTCGGATCGGTAATCGTCACGATCGTATTATTGAAGGTGCTCTGCACGTGCGCCTGGCCGCGCGGCACATTCTTCTTCTCACGGCGCTTACCGCGCTGTCGTTTTGTTGCGGCCGCCGAGCCTTTTGCCGGTTGTTTCGCCATACTGACTCCCCATCTCACAGGCCGCAGGCCGTTACGTGGAGCGGGCCATTGCCGCGTGTTCCGCGACCTGCAGCATCAACTACTTCTTCGCCGTCTTCTTCTTAATGCCGATGGCCTGGCCGCGGCGCCCACGCCGGGTGCGTGCATTTGTACGCGTACGCTGGCCACGCACCGGCATCCCCTTGCGGTGGCGCAGGCCACGATAGCACCCGATATCCATCAGCCGCTTGATATTCATCTGAATCTCGCGCCGCAGATCACCTTCGACGCGATACTCGCGCTCGACCACTTCTCGGATACGCGACACTTCGTCCTCGGTCAGATCGCGCACCCGCGTGGCCGGGTTGACGTGTGCCTTACTCAGCACCTCCGCGCCATTCGAGCGCCCGATACCAAAAATGTAGG
>Ga0272446_1000062_pt1 | contig 131968 bp, 115 predicted proteins | sample YNPCB0061_FD_194587 | JGI IMG/M metagenome (GOLD analysis project Ga0272446, IMG submission 194587) | Hot spring microbial mat communities from Yellowstone National Park, WY, United States - YNP-CB-006-1 | ecosystem: Environmental > Aquatic > Thermal springs > Hot (42-90C) > Sediment | place...
GCCTTTCCCGGACCCTCAGCGGGTTGGGAGGGGGGTCTGGGGGGAGGGCAGGGAGCCGCTGCTCCCTGGCCCTCCCTCCAGAAAAAGCTTATCATGCACTTTGCGGAGCAAAGGGAATAATCGGTATAAAGATTTTCATATCATCTCCCGAACTTCCGCAGGCGCAGGCTGTTGGTTACCACGCTCACCGAGCTCAGGGCCATGGCCAGGGCGGCGATGGCGGGGGAGAGGAAGCCGATGGCGGCGAGCGGGATGGCCACCACGTTGTAGCAAAAGGCCCAGAAAAGGTTCTGGCGGATAATGCGCATCATCCGGCGGGAAAGCTGGATGGCCTTGGGAATGAGGAACAGGTCGTCGCGGATGAGGGTCAGGTCCGCGGCTTCGAGGGCCACGTCGGCCCCGGTGCCCAGGGCAATGCCCACATCGGCCTGGGCCAGGGCGGGGGCGTCGTTGACCCCGTCGCCGGCCATGGCCACTACTTCACCTGCGTTTTGGAGTTCGGCGATTTTGGCGGCTTTGTCCCCCGGCAGGACCTCGGCCAGGGTTTCCTCAATGCCCACCGCGGCGGCCACTGCCGCCGTCGTCTGGCGGTTGTCGCCGCTCATGAGGGCAAGTTTCAGGCCCATTTCCTTCAACTCGGCCACGACTTCACCGGCACCCGGTTGAATGGGGTCGGTGGCGGCTAATAGTCCCCGAGGGTGACCGTCCACGGCCAGGAAGATGGCGGTCTTGCCCTCCCTGGCCAGATACTCCTGGTGCTTGGCGAGTTCTTCAACAGGCACGCCTTCCTGGCGGCAAAAGGCCAGGTTCCCCAAGAGAACCGACTGATTGTTCACCCGGGCCTTGACTCCCATGCCCGGGACCGCCTGGAAATCGTCCAGTTCCGGAAAGTCGAGTCCCCGCTGTCGGGCCGCCTGGAAAACGGCCTCGGCCAATGGATGTTCCGATTTTTCCTCCAGGGCCCCCGCCAAGGCCAGCACCTCCTTCTGGTTGCTGTCTCCAAAGGCCAGGATATCCGTTACCTGAGGCCGCCCTGTCGTAAGGGTGCCGGTTTTGTCGAAGACCAGGGTGGTGAGGCGGTAGGCCCGCTCCAGGGGTTCGCCCCCCCGGATCAGGATGCCCAGTTCGGCCCCCCGGCCGCAACCCACCATCACCGCGGTGGGGGTTGCCAGTCCCATGGCGCAGGGGCAGGCGATGATGAGGACGGCCACCATATTGACGATGGCCATGGTGGCAGCCGGCCGCGGACCGAAGAAAGACCAGCCCAGAAAGGTGAGGATGGCCAGCCCCATAACCACGGGAACGAAGACGCCGGCCACCCGGTCTGCCAGGCGCTCGATGGGGGCCTTGCTGGCCTGGGCCTCCTCCACCAGCCGGATGATCTGGGAAAGCACCATGTCCTGGCCCACCCGCGTGGCTTTAAAGACCAGGAAACCCCGCTGGTTGAGGGTGGCGCCCCAAACTTCAGCCCCCGGTTCCTTCGGCACGGGGAAGCTCTCCCCGGTGAGCATGGACTCATCAACGCTGGAAGACCCCTCCAGCACTACGCCGTCCACCGGGATTTTTTCCCCGGGGCGCACGATCACTTCGTCTGCCACCGCCACTTCGGCCAGGGGCACTTCCACTTCTTTGCCGTTTTTGCGCACCCGGGCGGTAGGCGGGGCCAGGGCGAAGAGGCGGCGGATGGCCTCCGAGGCCCGTCCCCGGGAGCGAGCCTCCAGCCAGCGGCCCAGAAGGATGAAGGTGATGATCATCACCGTGGTGTCGAAGTACACGGCTGGGGCAACCCCCGCCGGGGCCACGGCTGCCGGGAAAAAAGCGACCCAGGTGGAGTAGGCATAGGCCGTGGTGGTGCCCAGGGCCACCAAGGTGTCCATATTGGTGGCGCGGTGGCGGGCGGCCTTGAGAGCCCCCACGAAGAAAGGAGCGCCGCAGTAAAACAGGACAGGGGTGGCAAGAAAAAACAGAAAGAAGTGCCAGGCAAACTCCGACAGTCCCAGCCAGCGGGGAATGAGGGGCACCAGGTGTCCCACCATCACGGGCAGGCTCAGCACCAGGGCCACGAGAAAACGTCCCCTGAGTTTCCGGGCTTCCACTTCCGGCGGCGGAGGCGGCGGGGGTTCCTCCGCCCAGGATTCCACTTCATACCCGGCCTCGACCACGGCTTTTTGCAGGGCCTCTACGCTGGTTTGGTCCGGATCGAACTTCACCCTGGCCCGGCGGGTGGCCAGGTTCACCTGGGCCCGCTCCACCCCGCGCTCCCGGCTCAGGGCTTTTTCCACCCGGGCGACACAGGCGGCGCAGTGCAGACCTCCTAAATTGAAGGTTACTTCTTTTCCTGAGGCTGCCATAACCAGTTCTCTTTCGAGGAATATTTTCGAGATTTCCTAAGGAATTAAGATAAATCCTCCCGCTTCCAAAAACAAGCCTTGGCTTGGTGTTGCCCGGCTGACGGAGAATTGGTACTATACGAACATGCTGAAAGAAAAAAGCTGGAGTTGGGGGAGAAAGAGCTGGTTCTTCGCAGGGGGGCTGGCTCTTGGCGTATTCGCCTTGGTGGTGTGGCTGATTCTGGGCAGTCTTGATAAAGAAGACCCCTGGGTCGTGCCTTCTGAGAAGGTGGCCGTGGTGGTCCCCAAATCAGGCTTTACCCTGAAGGCCGGAGACCGGGACAGCGGTCTTAAGGAAGTCAAAGTCACCGTCAGCCAGGATGGCCAGGAAAAGGTAGTCGCAGACCAGACTTTTCCCCCCGGCGGAGAAAAGGGAACGGCCGCAGAGGTCTCTGTCCCTTTGGACCCTAAAGCCCTGGGACTGAAAGAAGGGAAGGTCACCATCACTGTCAAGGCGCGGGACCGTTCCTGGCGCAACTTCTTCCAGGGCCGCAGCACCACCCTCTCCTGGGACGCGGAGGTGAGTCTGGTGCCCCTGAGGGTAAATTTTGTGGCGGCCAGCCACCTTATTGTGGACGGCGGCGCCGCTCTGGTGGTCTATCAGGTCAACAAACCCCCCAAGGAGAGCGGCGTGCGGATAGAAAACCATTTGTTCCGGGGGTATCCCGTGCCCAAAGGTCCTGCCGGACAATATGCCGCCTTTGTGGCCATCCCCCTGAACGCCCCGCCTTCCCTGCCGGTGGAGATCATTGCCCGGGGAGGGGCGGGAAATGAGGTCAAGCAGAACATCAACCTGCGCGTCTACCCCAAGCGCTGGCGCCATGACAAGATGAACCTGTCAGATGGCTTCCTGCAGCAGATAACCGCCAAATTTCCCGAGTCAAACCAGGGCGACCCGCTCAAAACCTACTTGTACATCAACAGGAAAGTGCGCCAGGCCAACCATGACAAGGTGCGCCAGGTCTGTGCCACGACTCAGCCTGCACCCTTGTGGGTCGGGGCCTTCCAGCGTTTCATGGGAAAGCCCATGGCCCGCTTCGGCGATCAGCGCACGTATGTCTATCAAAATAAGGACGTGGATGAGCAGATACACCTCGGGGAGGATCTGGCCTCCCTGCTGAACAGCCCGGTGCCGGCGGCCAACAACGGTGTGGTGGCTCTGGCGGAGCCCCTGGGGATATACGGCAATGCGGTCATTATCGACCATGGCATGGGGGTATTCTCCATGTATGGGCACCTGAGCAGGATCGATGTCAAGGCCGGAGAACAGATAGAGAAGGGGAAGCCCGTAGGGCTGACCGGAACCACAGGTCTGGCCGGCGGCGACCACCTGCACTATTCGGTGTTGATTGACGGCTATTTTGTGAACCCGGTGGAATGGTGGGATCCTCACTGGTTCAAAGACCAGGTGGATAAGGTCTGGAGCCAGACAACCCCTGCTGCGGCTTCGGAACAGGCGAGCGCACCTCAGGCGGCCCCTCCCAAGGCCCATCCCCGCAAGCCCAGGAAAAGGCGGCATTGACATGGCAGGAGGGAAAGTCATGGTTCTGAGCATCAATCCTGACAATCCCCAGGTTCGCCTGGTGAATAAAGTAGTGGAAGTGCTCACCAGCGGCGGCCTCATCGGCTACCCCACGGACACCGGTTATGCCCTGGGGTGCGACCTGTACAACCTGAAGGGCATCAGCAGGCTATACCAGATCAAACGGCGGCCTCTCTCCAAACCCTTCAGCTTCATCTGCGCGGATCTGAAAAATATCAGTGAATACGCCCAGGTGGGCAACTATGCCTATAAAACCATGAAGCGCCTGCTGCCGGGGCCGTATACCTTCATCCTGGAAGCCTCCCGCCAGGTGCCCAAGATTTTGCAGACCAAGCGGCACACCGTAGGCATCCGGGTTCCCGACCACCCCATCTGCCTGGAGCTGGTGGAAACCCTGGGTCACCCCATCATCTCCACCGGCGCCAACCTGCCGGAGCAGCCGCCGGAAAGCGATCCCTATGAGATTGCCGAGAAGTTCAAGGGGCATCTGGACCTGGTGATCGACGCCGGCATCATTGTAGCCGCACCCTCCAGCATTGTTTCCCTGATCGACGACGTGCCCGAAATTATCCGGGAGGGCGCCGGGGATTTAAGTTCGTTTTAAGTTATCCCAGACATGGAGAGCGGAACATGACGCTGCAGTTGACGAACCAGGAGGTAATGAGCCGCGCCTTTGACACCATCAGGGCAGAAGCATCCCTCAAGGAAGCCTATCAGGCCCTCAAGAAGAACCTGGAAGGGCCCCCGCATGCCCCGGGGCTTGTGGTTGTCGAGCAGAAAAACACATATGCCGGCGTCTTGACCATGGATGATTTTATGACCGAGCTTGCCAAACTGCATCGTTCAGCCTGCGACAAACCGGGCCGGCCGCAATGGCTGGAGGCCTTTTTCGGCCATTGCGGGATCCTCGGCACCAGGAAGGTTGCGGAAATCATGAGCGGCAAACGGTTGTCCGTGCCGATGAGCGGCAGGTTTGACCAATCCTGTGAACTGATTCTCAATAAAAAATTACCTCTCCTGGCGGTGGTGGATGAAAACGCCAGGCCGGCGGGAATCATCACCAGGAGAAAGGTCCTGGAGGCGCTGGCGCCACGCCTGTTTCAGTAACCAACATTCTTTCCTGGAGTGTCGCACCCTTGAGGCTCCATGGTTCTGAAAAATCGTGTACTTACTCCAGTTATTTCAGAAACATGGACAGGTATTTCCCCCCGCATCCCAGCCCTCTCCCCCTGGGGGAGCGGGTCAGGGCATCAGCGCTCACGTCAACAATTTGGTCATTCTGAACGGCGCGCAGCGGTGTGAAGAATTTCGATTCCCCCTAAAAAAACTAAGAGATTCTTCGCTGCGCTCAGAATGGACAGGCTCCTGATGTTAGCGCCCATGGATCGTCAGGGTGAGGAGGGAACGCCCTGTTCACTCAAGACGTTACCGCATTGATGAACCGATCCACTTAATCGGTGATCTTCCCGGGGATACCCGGCTTGGCCCAGTCATAAAACAGAAAACGGGCATCCAGGGGAAACAGCCGGATACAACCGTGAGAAGCGGCATATCCCGGAACGATGCCCTCATGGATGTAATAATTGCCGCCGATATTCAGGGCGTGATCCATGGGGGAATCGTATTTTTTGGAGTAATGATGTTGATCCATATGCTCTATGACGAAATTTCGTAAAGGCGTCGCCTTCGAGGTGCCGGAAGAAATGGGGAAAACGTGGGTCAACCTGCCCCATTCATAAAGACCAAGATATTGCAGGCGGCGGTTTATGAGGATGAATTTCTCATGCTTGGCCGCATACGACAAATATTGCGGCAGAATCTGCGGCTCGATGGAATAGTCCAGCGGCACGCATATTCTGGTTTTATCAGTGCTGACGTTACCCTCTCCCTTCATGATCAACAGATAGTGGGTTCCATTAATAAGAGCGATTCTTGCCTGAGCCTTAAGTGATATTTTCTTTAAAGAAGGTATGGAGTGGACAAACGACATAATAGTTTCACCACTCCTCAGATCAACTTCAACACAAGGCACGCCAAATCTGGTAATTACCTGGCCTGTCGCCATCCTCCCCTGCGCAGCCAATTCATTATAAATAGGATTATCCTGCTCCATATCCTGAGCCTGGACAGACAGGTTCCAAAGGGATACAGCAATTACCATACCGCTTAATAAAAGTAAGGTTTTCATAGCATTGCACCTGGGAGCATATCGCCCAATCAAACACCTGATCACCGGCATCCACTCCGTTGGATTTGAGGAAAGCAGTCATGTAAAGGAAAGCAGGAGGCGCCCCGGTGGTCATCAACCCCAAGCCTCTCCGGGGTGATCACCCGAGCCGGATGGTTTCTTCCTGTCGGGACGAAATTGAGCAAAGCCGACATGGGTTTTCATACCGGTCCCAGCCAGACGGTGGCACAGGCTTTCCCGCCTTTGCAGAAGCAGGCTGGAGCCTGCGGCTACAGAACATTGCGGATTGGGTGCAACTTGGCAGCAGAGGGGTTCACAGACTGATTTTTGCAGACAGAAACACTCCCACGGCTTACGCCTGAAAAGATCAGTGCATCCAGGGGGGCAGGAAAGCTGGCTGCGGGTAGGGCGAGGTCAAAAATTCCAGAGGCGATTCCGCATCCGAGCCCAACAGCAGCTTCAATAAGGAAAATCCCCGTTTTTGGGGATAAACCGTCTCGATTTTGCCCTTTATGCCTCCCATCCGGCCGGCTTTTTCCACGGCGTCGTTAAAGTTGCCCATGACGTCTACCAGACCGAGTTCCTTGGCCTCCTGCCCGGTATACACCCGGCCGGTGGCCAGGGCCCGGACCTTTTCCACGGGAAGTTTGCGGTTTTTGGCGACATCATTGATGAACTGTTCGTGGATGTTGTTCAGGAGACTTTGGAAAACCGCCTTTTCCTCGGGGGTCATCGGCTTGAAGGGCGAGCCCATGTCTTTCAGGGCGCCGGCCTTGATGTCATAAAAATCCACGCCGATTTTTTTGGTGAGCTGCTCGACGTTGGCCAACTGCATGATGACCCCGATACTCCCCGTGGCCGTGCCCGGGTTCGCCATAATGAGATCGGCGGCGGAGGCGATGTAATATCCTCCCGAGGCGGCCAGGGCACCACAGGAAGCCACCACCTTTTTCACTTTTTTGGTCTTGTTGATTTCTTCCATGATCTCCTGGGACGGCCCCACCGCGCCCCCCGGAGAATTGATCCGGACCACGATGGCCCGGATGGAATGGTCCTCCCGGAACTTTTTGAGATCTTCCAGTATGGGGGTTGCCCTGGAGATGACGCCGGTAATCTCCACCACCCCCACTCTCTCTCCGGGGGTGAATATCTCCAGGGGATCCCAGGCAGCCCGGGTGGAGGTGGCCCACAGGCCCAAGAACACCACCACCCCGGCCGCGACCAGGATTCCGCTCAGGGGATGAACCCGCATGATGGCTACCTCACTTTGGCGTCCTAGTCGTCACCGCGATCCCGTTCCAGGGTTTCCCGCAGGATTTCGCCCAGATTCGAAGTGGCCTCCGCAGAGGACTTCATATAATCCCGATAGTTCTTTTGCTCCTCGTCGGTTTCCAGGCGGCGGATGGAAAGGCCGATGCGCCGCTCCTGGGGCGAAGAGTGGATGACCTTGGCCCGGATCAGGTCCCCGACCTTGAGGGCCGCCATCTTGGTCTTGTCCCGGCTGAGTTCCGAGATGTGCACCAGCCCTTCGATCCCTTCCTCCACCTCCACGAAGAAGCCGAAGTCGGTGATGTTGGTGATGGTGCCGGTGACCAGGCTGTTGACCGGGTAGCGCTGCTCGATGCTCTGCCAGGGGTTGGGATTGAGCTCTTTGATGGACAGGGAGAACCGTTCGTTTTCCTTGTCGATATAAAGCACCTTGGCCTGCACCGTCTGCCCCTTCTTATAAAGTTCCGAGGGGTGCTTGAAGCGCTTGGTCCAGGAGATGTCAGAGATGTGCACCAGGCCGTCGATGCCTTCATCAATGCCGATAAAGATACCGAAGTCTGTGATATTCTTTATTTTTCCTTCGATGACCGAGCCCACCGGGTATTTTTCGCCGATGACTTCCCAGGGGTTGGGCTCCACCTGCTTCAGGCTCAAGGAAATGCGCTTGCGCTGAGGATCAAGCTCCAGGACCACCACTTCCACCACGTCGCCCACGGTCAGGATCTGGTTGGGGTGGCGGATCTTGCGGGTCCAGGACATCTCAGAAATATGGATCAGGCCTTCGACGCCGGCTTCCAGTTCAACAAAGGCCCCATAGTCGGTGAGGCTCACCACTTTCCCGGTGACCCTGCTGCCGATGGGGAATTTTTCCTGCACCGTGGTCCAGGGATCGGGGGTGAGCTGTTTTAACCCCAGGGAAATGCGCTCCTTTTCCCGGTCGAAGCTCAGGACCTTGACGGAGATGGTGTCTCCCACCTTGAAGAGGTCGGCGGGATGGCGGATGCGGCCGTAGGACAGATCGGTGATGTGCAGCAGCCCGTCCAGGCCGCCGAGATCGACGAACACGCCGTAGTCGGTGATATTCTTGATGACCCCTTCTACCACCTTGCCCTCTTCCAGGGTGGCCAACAGCGTGGCCTTGGCGTCCTCTTTGGCCTTTTCCAGGAGGCTGCGGCGGGACAGGACCACGTTCCTGCGTTTGCGGTTGAACTTGAGGACGTTGAAGGTGGTGTGCTGGCCGATGAGGTGGTCGGTGTGGCGCACCGGCACCAGGTCAACCTGGGAGCCGGGGAGAAAGGCCAAAATGCCCCCCAGGTCCACGGACAGGCCGCCCTTCACCTTGGCCACGATGGTGCCTTCCACCGTGCCTTCGTTGTGATATGCGTAACTGATTTCTTCCCAGACCTTGATGCGGGAAGCCTTGTTTTTGGAGAGCATGAGAGGTCCTTCTTCGGTTTCGCTGCCCTCCAGCAACGCTTCGACCTGGTCGCCCACCTTGGCGGTGATCTCGCCGTCCGGCGCGGTGAATTCAGAGATGGGAATCTGCCCCTCGCTTTTGTAGCCGATGTCCACCATGACAAAATCTTTGGTGATGGAGACGATGCGGCCCTTGACCACTTCCCCTTCCTGGACCCGGCGCAGGCTTTCTTCGTAAAGCTCGCTCATTTTCTCCTCGTCGGACATCATCTCGGAGAAGGTCTCGAGAGATTCGGGTGCCGGCGATGACGTGGCCTCTTCCGGGGCCTCGGCGACTTCTTCCACCGAAGCTTCGACCAGGTCCTCGGGAGGGGCTTGGGCAGACATTCCAGGCGCGTCCGCCGCCATCGGCACCGGGGCCTTGGGAGCCTCCTCCAGGAGCCGGTTCCCGGTTTGGGGCGTTGCCGCCGTCATCTCTTCCTGGGCAGGTTCTTTCGCATTGTGCGGCGAAAGGTTGTCGGGCGTTTCCCGTTTGTCGGTAAGTTCCATAAAAACTAGTCCCCCTTGCACAGTTATTTATATGCAGCCAGCCGCCTTGGCTGTCAGATTCTCCTTGATTTTGGCCAAGCAATGCTCCATCACTTCCTCAGGGTCAAGATTCGTGGTATCCAGATAATAAGCCCCCTCGGGGATGGCCAGCGGTGCTAATTTTCGATTCTGGTCACGGTTGTCCCGCTCGGCCATGTCCTGCAGCGTCCCGGCCAGGCCCGGGCCGGCGCCTTCAGCCTGCAACTCCCGCTGCCGGCGGGCCGCCCGGATGTTCAGGTCGGCGTCCAGATAAAATTTAACCTCGGCCTCTGGAAAGACTGCGCTCCCCAGGTCCCGGCCTTCGGCCACCACCCCGCCGTCCCGGGCGAGCAGGTTAAGGACTTTGCCCACCCACCTTCGCACCTGGGGCTGGGTCGCCACCCTGGAGGAGGCCTGGGTAACCTCCGGGGTGCGGAGTTCCCGGGTGATTTCCCGCTCGCCGGCAAACACCTGAAACCTGCCGGCGTCTGCGGCAATGTGAGGCTGAAAAGAAAGAAGCAGACGGGCCAGGGTGTCCTGGTCGGCAGGGTCCGCCCCGCTCTGTCGGACCTGCCAGGCCACGGCCCGGTACAGGGCGCCGCTGTCAATATAGCGGTACCCCAGGGCCTGGGCCAGGCGCCGCGCCAAGGTACTTTTACCGGCCCCCGCCGGCCCGTCGATGGTGATGATGATGCGCTGATTCACCCGCCGCTTTACAACCCCAGCACCTTTTTCAGAGTCGTGAGAAAGCGCTCGTTTTCCTGCGGCAATCCCACGTTGACCCGAATGTGTTCGGGATACCCGTAGGCATCCATGGCCCGGATAATGACCCCTTCTTTGAGCATGGCCTCATAGACCGCTTTGCCTGGCCTCCCCAGATAAATCAGGATGAAATTGGCCTGGCTGGGCACAAAGGTCAGTCCCAAGTGCGTCAGCCCCTCCTCAAGAAACCTCCGGCCGGTGCGCACCAGTTCTTTGGTGCGTTCCAGGAACTCTACGTCGCCTATGGCCGCCCGGGCCCCTGCCTGGGCCAGGCGGTTGATATTAAAGGGCAGGCGCAGGCGGTTCAGGTAATCCATGAGTTCACTCGGCCCAAAACCATAGCCAACCCGCAGGCCGGCCAGGCCATAGGCCTTCGAGAAGGTGCGCAGCCCCACCAGGGGACGGTCTTCGCTTACGTATTCAAGGCTGTTCGGTACGTCAGGGTCAGCAAAATCGATGTAAGCTTCATCCAGAACCACGGTGACCGGGGAGGGAAGGGCAGCCAGAAAGCGCTCCCAGGCATCCCGGGAAAACACGGTGCCGGTAGGGTTGTTAGGGCTGTTCAGAAGGATAAGCCGGGTGTTGTCGGTGACGGCCTGGACCACGGCCGTGAGGTCCACAGCCATGTCCTTCAAAGGAACGGTGCGGAATACCCCCCCCACCGCCTGGGTCAACAGGCCGTACATCAGGAAGGTATTGGTGGTGCTGATCACTTCCCCGCCGGGGGGGACCAGGGCCCGCACCAGGAGGTCGAGAACCTCGTCGGAGCCGTTGCCGAAGATGAGTTGGCTGGGCGCAAGGCCCAGATGCCGGCTCAAATCCTCTTTCAGGTAATAGACGTGGCTGTCGGGATAGCGGTGCAATGAAGTAAGGTCTGCGCAAATGGCCTCGAGGGCCTTGGGTGAGGGGCCCAGGGGATTTTCGTTGGAGGCCAGCTTGATGGCGTCGGTAAGGCCGAGTTCCCGGGCTAATTCTTCCAGGGGCTTGCCGGCCTGGTAGGGGGTCAGTTGGGCGAGGTGAGGCTGAACAAGGGAAGAAATGGAAACACTGGACACCATAAAAGGGGTTGATTGCCGAGGGCCTGATCAGACGCAAGATCCAATAAGTAGACAGGGGGGTGGTAATGAACCAATCCTGGATACTTCAGTGCAAGCCCACCCTTGCACTGGACCGGGCCGGACTGCCTCCTTGCAACGTTATATTTTCATGAGCCAACCAGTTACCTTGGGGCCAAGGAACGTGCCGCGGCTGCTTTGCGAAATATCGTTCTTATTAATTACTGTATTTTCCTTAAAAATGCAAGCGTTTTTCAAGTTCCGGAGACATTGAATTTTCATCTTATTTCTGATAAGGTACCGGGTATTTTCCGGCCCCGAGGATTCCATGCTGAAAGCCAACCTCTACATTGATCGGATCGACCTGGCCCGGTATCTGACTCCGGAAGAGGTAAAAGCGAGTGGGGCCAAGGATGCCAGGGACCTGGCGGCCCGGTTGCAGGCCGGCGCCCTGAGCCTGACCGATTGCCCGTTTTTCGGGCCGGTCAAGCGGTATGCCCTTTCCCTGGCCCTGCGCGCCGCCGAGGTCCTGCCCATGGTGCAATCCCTGGAATTGCCCCGCCCGGTGCCCCCGGACCTGTTTGAGCTCAACGACCCCGGCCCGGACGCCCCGGTCATCCTCACGGGGAACAGCGAATTTACCCTGACGGTCATGACCGGCCTGCTGGCGACGACGGTAAGCCCTTTGTTCCTGTTGCTGGTGGATTGCCGCGGGGATACGGTGGACATGGCCATGGTGTTCAGGAGTTTCACGCCCCAACGCCTGGACCAGGCCCTGGAGCGGCATCAGATGTCCGGGCGCCTCAATCATCGCCGGCTGGTGCTGCCGGGAATCCTGGCGCCCCTCCGGGAAGAGCTGGCCGCCTATACGGGCTGGGAAATACAGGCGGGGCCGATCTGCGCCGCAGAGCTGCCCCTGTTCCTGGGAGATGCCTGGCAGCCGCCGCCGGCATAACCCTGATTGGTGCCTGAGACGCCCCCTGCATTGCACTCTCGTAAGCAGTTCCTCATGGGCCCTCATGGGCCTGCAGTCCCCCCCTTACGCCCTGAAAAAATCAACCTGGGCCACCGAACCTTGCAGGAATGATCAACGGCAATCATTCTTCCCCGCGGCTGCCGCTTTTTGCCGCCAGCCCTGCGAATGATCCTGACATAGGGATGATTGCGGCATCTCTACCCGGTGAGACCCGGAAAAATTTCTCCGGAGCTACTGGCATTTCTGATTCCAGGTATTAATCTTTTGAGTAAGAGAGATCGTCGCCGCCAGCTCCCGGCCTGCCAGGTCGGGCATCACGAAATTTTCCTTGCAAGGGAGTATCCAGATGCAAAACAAAAAGAGTTTGTGGTCGATCGGCATCGCACTTCTGGTGGCAGTGGCATTCCTCATGCCCGCCATGACCCGGGCCAAAGAACACAAGGGGCAGTGGTTAAAAAAAGAACGGGAAAAAGTTGTTGCCGAGCTCAAACTGAGTCCGGATAAGGCCAAAGAATTTATGGCGGTGGGTGACAAGTTTGAGCAGCAACGGCAAGTCATCCTGGAAAAGCTCAAATCGGATAAGGCTGACCTGCAAAAGGCCATGGCCGCGTCTCCCCCTGATGAGGCCAAGGTGAAAGGCCTGGTGGATGCTGTGGTTGCCAATCAGGAAAAGCTCTTCGACACTTTTAAGGAGCAGGGCAAGGAGGAAATGGCGCTGTTGACCCCGATGCAGCAGGGAAAGTTTATCCTTAGCCTCATGAAGTGGCATAACATAGAATATGAAAAGATGAAAAAGGAGAAATAAGGTCGGCCCGGCCTTTCTTGAGAGTTGCTCTTCAAGCTTGGGATTGCGGCAGCAGCGCCGCCGCGGTTCATTTCGGAAGACAGGGGAGCCGTCAAAGCGGTGGGGGCGGGGTTCCGCCGGCTTGGCGGCCTCCCGTCTTGCCCTTTCTGTTTGACGGCAATGTGGTCTCCGCTGCGAGAGCCGGGGGCAGAAGAGAAATGTGCCGGTTCCCCCCAGAAGACCTTTGCTCTCCGTGGGGAGAATGACTATAGTATAACAACACCAACTCCCGAGGGAGACCTTCATGAAGAGAATCCTGGTGGTGGATGATGATGACGCCATCCGCCTGCTCATCGAAATGGAGTTACAGGATGAAGGCTATGAAGTCCTTTCCGCTTCCAATGCCAAGGACGCCCTGAAACTGGTGGAGACCGAACCCCTGGACCTGGTGATTCTGGACATCCGCATGCCCGGCATGGACGGCCTGGAGGCCCTGCCCCGGATTCTGGGGCTCAGAGAGGGCCTGAAAGTCATCCTCAACACCGCCTATTCCCAATACCAGGAAAGTTTCATGAGCTGGGCCGCAGACGCCTATATCATCAAATCCGCGGACCTCACCGAACTGAAAAACAAGGTCAAGGAACTCCTGGCATGATTTTGGGCATGGAGCGCGAAAAAAAACTGACCACCATCATCATGGCCGGGGGCAAAGGGGAACGTCTGTTTCCCCTGACCCGGGACAAGGCCAAGCCTGCCATTGTCTTTGGCGGCCTCTACCGCATCATCGATTTTACCCTGTCCAACTGCCTGAACTCCGGCATCCGGCGCATCTACGTCCTGAGCCAATACGGCAGCCTCTCCCTGGACATCCACCTGCGCTTCACCTGGGACATTTTCCGGCCGGACCTGGGGGAATATATTTATTCCGTGCCGCCTCAGCAGATCACCGTCAACCGCTGGTACCGGGGGACCGCCGACTCCATTTACCAGAACCTGAAGCTCCTGGACGAAGAACGCCCCAAACACGTCCTCATCCTTTCCGGTGATCACGTGTACAAGATGGATTATCAGGCCATGCTGGACTTCCACCTCTCCAAGGGCGCCGATCTCACTGTGGCGGCGGTGCCGGCCCCCCGCCAGGAGGCCAGCGCCTTCGGCATCCTGCATGTGGACGAGGACCACCGGGTCATCGGGTTCCTGGAAAAACCGGCGGACCCGCCCGGCATGCCCGGCAACCCGGAGATGTCGCTGGTCTCCATGGGCGTTTACGTCTTCGGGGCCGAGACCCTGGTGCGGGAGCTGATCGCCGACGCCAAAAACAAGGACAGCCAGCACGACTTTGGCCGGAACATTATCCCCCGCATGGTGGGCAAGAATAAGGTTTTCGCCTATCCCTTCACCGACCCGGCCACCGGGAAACCGGGCTATTGGCGGGACATCGGGCAACTGGACGCCTATTTTCAGGCCCACCTGGACCTGTTGGGGGAAAAGCCGGTTTTTGATTTGTATAGCGAAGACTGGCCCATGCGCAGCCAACTGACCCTGACGCCGCCCACCAAGTATGTAAGCCACAAGAAGCCCGTGGACATCACCGATTCCTTGATTTCTTCCGGGTGCGAGCTCCATGAAGCCCAGGTGAGCCGGGCGGTGCTGTCCCCTCGGGTGCGGGTGGGTAAGGGGGCTTATATCGAGGAAGCGGTTATCTGGAATAATGTGCGGGTGGGCCTGGGGGCCAAGATTCGGCGGGCCATCATTGAGGATGGCGTCATGATCCCGCCCCGCTTCACCATCGGCTATGACCACCAAGCCGACGCCAGCCGCTTCCCGGTGACCGACGGGGGTATTGTGGTGGTCCCCAACAACGTCACCCTGGAAGGCCCCTGATGCGTTTGGCCAGCCTTGCCCAGAAAGCCCCACCGGCCGCCACCCGCCTGTACCTGGTGCGCCATGGCCGGGTGGCCGACGGCCACGCCGACCGCTACCACGGCAACAACGACATCGGCTTAAGCCCCACAGGGGAATGGCAGCTTTCCGAGCTGGCCCGCTCTCTCGAGTCGGTGCCCCTTGCGGCCGTCTATGCCACCCCTCTCAGGCGCACCCGGGACGGGGCCGCCCGTCTCTGCCAGGGACGGAATATCGAACCCCGGGTGATCCCGGAATTTCGGGAAATTCATTTTGGCGTCTGGGAAGGGCTGACCTTTGGCGAAATTGCCGAGCGCTATCCGGAGGAGTTGGCCGCCCGCTTGCAGGACCTCGAAAATTTCCGCATTCCTGAAGGGGAAAGTTTGCTGCAGGTGCACCAGCGGGCCATACCGCGCCTGAAAACTCTGCTGGCCGAGCACCCCGGCCAGTCCCTGGCGCTGGTGGCCCACGCCGGGGTCAACCGGGTCATCCTCTGCGACGCCCTCTCCCTGCCCCTCGAAAACATCTTCCGCCTGGACCAGAATTACGGCTGCCTTAACATCATTGACTACTTCCCCGACTTTACCCTGGTCCGCCTGGTCAACGGCGGGGTGAATGGATTTGTTGCCGGTAAACAGTAACCAGTGACCAGGAATCAGTGGCCGGGGGCAAAATTATTTTTACTGACGACTGCTCAGTCGATGCACTGCTGGGACAGAGGGTGCTCGCCCAGGCGACTCAGGAGATCCAGAATCATGCAGGCGGTGGCGCCCCAGATGACGGTCCCCTGGTATTTCCAGCAGCGCACCTGGACGGTTTGGCCTTTATGGTGATAGGGGCCGCTGCTCCAGCGTTCAGGGACACAGAAAGCCTTGAGGGGGAAAATCAGGAGGCGGTTGACTTCCTGGCGGTTGAGGCGAAAACCATACGGGTAGGGGATGACGGCCACAAACGGCTTGATCCAGTAGCCCGTGGTGGTGGCCACCGGGTTTAAGGTGCCGAGAATTTCTACCTCTGCCGGTTTCAGGCCGATCTCTTCTTCGGTCTCCCGCAAGGCCGTGGCCAACAGATCCGGGTCTTCGGGGTCTTTGACCCCGCCGGGAAAAGAGATTTGACCCTGGTGGGCCTTGAGGTTCATGGTGCGCTGGGTGAAGAGGAGACTCACGTCGCCCCCGGCCAGAAAAACCGGGGCCAAGACGCCGGCGGGCAAAAGCCCTGCGGGCGCAGGAGAGGAGTGATCTTCCAGGAATAAGCGCGATCTCACATAATCCAGGGTCAGGGACACCATGAATTTTTATCACGCCCCCGCGCCCCTGACAACGCCGGGAAAATCCGGCCAGGAGATTTGACAAGGGATGGCATGAGAATTACCGTATAATAACAAACAAGCCCAGGAAGGGGAAAATTGCGCTTTGCCGTACAAGCCCATCCCCGTAAAGACCAAAGGAGAGTCCAAGACATGACCAACGTGCAGGAATATCTGCTGAAAGCCCTGAAAGACGCTATCCAGATGGAAGTGGACGGCCGCCAGTTTTATCTGGAAGCTGCCAAAAAGGTAAAAAATGACGGGGTCCGCCAGATTCTGGAATACCTGGCCGAATCCGAGGTGTACCACATCAAAAAGTTTAACGAGATTTACCAGAGTTTGGAGAAGGACCCCACCTGGACGGAGAAACTGGCGGAATTCAAGCCGCCGCACAGCGAACCGTATGCCTGTGTCATGGCCATGACCCAGACCGAACAAGGAGCAGGCGGCAAGGACGACCTGGAGGCCCTGAAGACCGGCCTCAAGATGGAGCAGTGCTCCATTGATTATTACACCAAACTGGCCAAGGAGACCCCCATCCCTCTGGCCCGGCGCTTCTTCATAAGCCTGGCCCACGAGGAGCGGGGCCATTATCTCATGCTCATGGACATGCACAATTACCTCACTGACCCGGCCGACTGGTTCTACGTCACCCAGATGTCCATGGTGGACGGGGCATAGGTTTGATGGCTCTGTAAAAAGTCAGAGAAGGTGAGGGCCCTCAGGAAGGACACTCCTCCAGAAGATCATTATCTTATCGATATTATGCAGTAAATCCCTCTCTCCGGGTGGGGGAAAGGGCTGGAGTGAGGGGGCACATGGACTTTTTACGAGTTCATCAGGTGTGGGCTTTTAACTTTAACTTGAATTGAGCGATTGTAGCCGCAACCTTTAGGTTGCGCCGGTAACCGCTAACCTATCGGGTTATGGAAAGCGCAGGCTGAAGTCTGCGGCTACAGGTAAGTTTTCCATGAAATCGCTCAATTTAGACTTAAACCAGGGCTGGGACCTGACCGGTTGTTGAAAAAGCATAACCATAAAAGAGGGAATTTGTCACGCTGAGCGAAGCGAAGAATCTTGTAATTTCCAGATGTTGAGATCATTCACTGCGTTCAGGATGGCAAAAAAACCATATTTTACCAGCCAGTTGACTGTAACCTTCTCATGGAGCTTATCGTTCTCGGGTCCGGCACCGGGGTGCCGTCGCTCAGGCGGGGGTCGCCGGCCTATGCGGTTTCCGCCGCAGGCCGGCTTATTCTACTGGACCTGGGGAGCGGCGCCTGCCGGGCTCTTTTGCGCCACGGCCTAAATTTCTCCCAGGCGGACGTGATCGCCCTGTCCCATCTCCATCCAGACCATACCGGGGACCTGGTGCCTTTCCTTTTTGCCTCCCACTACTCCCTGGGCTACACTCGCCAGGAACCCTTTTGGCTTCTGGCGGCTCAAGGATTTCAGGATTTTCATGCACGCCTCAAGGCCGCCTACGGACCATGGGTGGAAGCCCCGGCGGGTCTGCTCCAGGTTCAGGAGCTCAGCCCGGAAGGGCCGGACCGGTTCGTCTGGGAAAGCCTCACCATCAAAAGCGCGCCGGTCAATCACATCGACGGCAGCCTGGCATATCGGCTGGAGGCCGGCGGGCAGTCGCTCGTCTATTCCGGGGACACGGACGTGAGCGACTCCCTGGTGGAGCTGGCCCGGGGGGCCGACCTCCTGGTCCTGGAATGCGCCAATCCCTTCAAGGTGCCGGGCCACCTCACCCCGGAGGAGGCCGGCCACATGGCAGCGCAAGCCGGGGTGAAGCGTCTGGTGCTCAGCCATTTTTATCCGCCCTGCGACGAAATGGATGTGGTGGCCCTGGCGGCAAAAAAGTTTACCGGCGAGATCATCCGGGCCGAGGATGGTATGCGGTTAGAGGTGGGGTGATAAGAGGCGGGCTCTTGCAAAATGTGGCTCATCCTGAAGACGACGTTAGCAGGCTGTTAAAAAATCCTTTTCTTTGTCACCCTGAACGCTGTGAATGGTCTCAAGACCTTGAAATTACAAGATTAATCACTTCGCTCGGGTGACAAATGTTCTCTTTTGGTGGTTTTTCAACAGCCTGTTAGTTTAGTGGGTGCGGCGGAGGAGTTCCTCGGTGATGGCCCGAAAGTAGCTCCTTTCCAGGGATTCCGGAAAGAGCTGCAGGTTGTCCTGGGCCTTCAGGGTATAATGGCGGGCTTGCTCCCGGGCATAGTCCAGGGAACCGTATTTATTAAGCAAGTTCAGGATGTCGGCGGCATTTTCCGGCCTGACATCCTGGGCCAGGTCCTTTAAGCGGCGGTGGTCCGCTTCATCGGCGTGGGCCAGGGCGTGGATAACAGGCAGGGTGATGCGCCCTTCCTTCAGGTCGTTGATCACCGGCTTGCCCAGCTCCCGTTCGTCCCCCGTAAAATCCAGGATATCATCCACGACTTGAAAGGTGATGCCCAGGTTCAGACCGAATTGGGTCAGGGCCTCCTCCTGGGCCTCGGAAACCCCTGCCAGGATGGCGCCGATCTGACAGGCGGCGCTCATAAGCGCCGCGGTCTTGCGGAAGGTAACGTCGAAATATTGCTCCTCGGTGAGGTCCAGGTTCCTGGCGTGGAGCAACTGCAGGATTTCCCCTTCCGCCATGAGGGTGGTGGTGTGGGCCAGCACCTTGAGGACCTTGAGCTTATCGGTGTCCACGGCCAGGGACAGGGACTTGGCCAGGAGGAAGTCCCCCACCAGGATGACGGCCTGGTTGCCGTAAACGGTGTTGGCCGTGGAGATGCCCCGGCGCACGGTGGCCGCGTCCACCACGTCGTCGTGGAGCAGGGTGGCGGCGTGCAGATACTCGAAAATGGTGGAAAAGTCGGTAAGATGGTTGCTCCGGCAACCGCAGAGGCGGGCGGCCAGCAGGAACAGGAGGGGGCGCACGCGCTTGCCGCCGCTCAGCAGGATATGCCGTCCCACTTCGGAGATGAAAGGCACGTGGGTCTGGAGATTGGCCACCAGCGCCTGGTTGATGGCAACCACGTCTCCCTCCAGATCCTTCAAAAGATCTTTGTATTTCCGGGCCAGCATATCTACAAGTGAATAAAATAACTTAGTTGGCCCTGGTTGTCAATTTTTTCAGGGAACGGCGCAACCAGAAGCCAAGAGGCAGAGGCTTTAAGCTGTAAGCATCAGGCAATAGGACAAAAAGTGCAGGGACTGATGCAAAAAACTCATTCCCCTCATTCTGAGCGCAGTGAAATATTCAGCTTACAGCCTGCGGCCTGTTCACGTCACAATCTCCCCCACCAGATCATAGGGCAGGGCCCGGGTGAGGCGCACCGGTTGGACTTCCCCCACCAGGCCGACCCCGGCGTTGATATAGACCTGGCCGTCGATGTCCGGGGCCTGGGTGATCAGTCGTCCGGACAGGAGGTATTCGGTTTCCCGGCTGTGCCCTTCCACCAGTACCGGTTGCACAGTGCCGACCAGGCTTTTCAGCCTTTGCTTGACCAGGCGCGCCTGGAGGGCCTTGAGACGGCGGGCCCGGGCCTGGGCTGTGCGCCGGGGCACGTGATCGGCGCAGCGTTTGGCTGGGGTGCCCTCTTCGGGGTAATAGAGAAACACCCCCAGGTGCTCGAAGCGCACCGTCTCTATCAGGTCGATCAGGGTGTCAAAATGCTCCTCGGTTTCGCCGGGAAAGCCCACCATCACCGTAGTGCGCAGGGCCAGGCCGGGGATGGCGGACTTCAGACGGTCAAACAGATCCAGAAGGTGACTGTGGGTGTATTGCCGTCCCATGCGCCGCAGTATCTCGTCATGGGCGTGCTGGATGGGAATATCCAGGTACGGCGCCACCTTCGGGAGGGTGGCCAGGGCCTGGATCAGTTCCGGAGTGATGTGGGCCGGGTGGGTATAAAGGAGGCGGATCCAGGTGAAACCGGGGATGGCGGACAATTTCTGGAGGAGTTCCACCAAGCCGGGGTGGCCGCCCCAATCCCGGCCGTAGGCGGTGGTATCCTGGGCCACCAGGTTGAGCTCCTTAACGCCGCTGGCGGCAAGGTGGCGGGCCTCAGAGAAGAGGGTGGCCATGGGGCGGCTGCGATAAGGGCCCCGGATAGCCGGGATGGTGCAAAACGTGCAGCCATGGCTGCAGCCCTCGGCGAGCTTGAGGTAGGCCAGGTGCCGGGGGGTGGCGGGAAACCGGGGCTGAGGCTCGGCGTAGGAAAAGCGGGGGGCCAGATTGAAAAAATGGCGCTCCCGGAGTGAGGCGCAGTCCTCAAGGAAATCGGCCAACCGGGGAAAATCATCCACCCCGACAAAGAGGTCCACTTCAGGGAGGGGCGGCAGCAATTCCTCACCGTAGCGGGTTACCAAGCAGCCGGCCACCACCAGTTTTTTGTGGGGATCGGCCTCCTTGTGGCGGGCCAGTTCCAGGATGGTGTCCAGGGCTTCCTGGGTGGCGGGGGTGATGAAGGCGCAAGTATTCACCAGGAGTACCCGGGCTTCCTCCGGGGATTCCACCACCTGCCAACCCCGGCGGGTGAGCCGGCCCAGCATGATTTCGGTGTCCACCAGGTTCTTGGGGCAGCCCAGGCTGATGGCGTAGAGGGTGCCGGGGCGTGAAGGTTGGGTATCGGCTGCGGGGTGCCGTGGGGTGGATCGGTTTATCGCCATAACTCCTTACAGGCAGGTTGCGCTCTGTGTACCTGACCGAGAAAAATAGGTTGGCAAGAGGCTCCCTCTATATTATCAAAAAACGAGAGAAACAGTATTAAAGCTGTATTGTAACCCAGAATTCAAGCTGGCGCAGAGGCAGGTCTGCACCTAGCTGGGCACCGGCAGTCCGGCCGCAACGGTCTTGGTTTACTGTCATGAGTGATACGACATGACGGTGCGCGCATCAAGGGCCCAGAACATAACCAGCCAGAAAACCACCTGGCCGAGATAAAAAAGGGAGCGGCCGGGGGTCCCGGCGAGCCTGCGGTCCAGCAGCTCCAGAAACGCGTACATCACCCAGCATTCGAGGGCAAAGGGCAGAAAGCCCAGGAAGCCGAGGACAGGCATCTCAAAGATTTTCCAGAAATTGAGGACCGGCAGGGTATAGACCCATCTGGCGGCGGAGGGATAGTTCCACATTTCCCACCAGATTCCGCAGGCGAGGCCAGCCAGAAGGAGGCACAGCGGCGTTTGCCGGTCCCCGGCCAGGAAGCGGCGGGTGAGGGAGTCGCCGGTCATCAGGTCCAGCAGAGGATCAAGCAGAAAGAAGAAGGCTCCCCAGATGAGGGGGAAGGCATAACGCGGGGCAAGAAAAGGCAGGACTAGGCAGACTGCGCCCAGCAGTAAGAAAAGCGGCTGCCAGTTCCCAAAGCGGCGTACCTGCCCCCGGAGGCCGGCCCCCACTCCCAGGGCCGCCAGTACCCGGGCCGCCAGCAAGATCCCGGGGAGCACCGTGGCAAAGGCCAAGGCGTAGCCGGGCCAGCGCAGCCAGATCCGGGGCTCCACCCCGGCGTAGCGCCAATTCAGCAGCCACAGGTTGAAAACCTCGAACATCAGCCAGACAGTCACGGAAAAGAAAAGCATCCGCAGGAACACCAGGGGCTGTTCCCGCAGGAGGGACCTTTCTGTGAGGCGCCCCAAAACTCCGTCCAGGAAAAACACCAGCGGCCACCAGGCGAAAAAATACAGCCAGGTGACAAAGGGTTCGGCCCCCAGGAGGCGGCCCCAGACGGCCGTGAACCACACGGCTATCGCCAGGATTATTTGCAGGGTTGCCAGGATGGGCGACATGTCATAAACCCCATTCGCCGAGATGTCAGGCTGCCAGAAAAAGGGGGAAGGAACCCGGACGCCCAGCGGAAGCGGGGGTTCCATGCTCCCACCACGTTCATCTAACATATACCACAGGCGGCCGGGAAATCATGGAAAAGCTGACCCCCGCGGTGTTCCGCCAGGCTCAGGGAAATCCCCGGCAGAGGGCACAAATTCGCAAGTAAATCAGATTGTTGACCATGAGCGCCTGCCCCTCTGACCGGATAAAAAACTGATTTTCTTCATTTTTTTCTTGATTCTCGGGGGAGTTTTCTGATATCGTAGAACCTCTGACACGTCTCACGGGGGAGACGAGGACCTGCGGGTCCCACAGTGAAGTTCCAGCAGTGACAATTTTGACACAAGAGGCATGTCTATGATCGCCTGGGGAACAGCTGTGTTGTTGTGCTGCGCCTTGCTGCTGGGTGGTTGCGGCAGAGGCAAAATGGCCAGGAAACAGACTCCGCCCCCGCCCCTGGATGTCACCCAGGACGATGCCAGGGATGTGCAGCCTGAATCCTTAAGTGAACAGTTGAGCTCCAACCGCCTGGATGAACTGTACGCCAAAAGCGGCATGCACGGTCAGGATCCTGCCCTGGAAGCGGAACTGAAGAAGTGGGATCAGACGCTGAAAACCGATGTGCCGGTGGCCAGAAACAGGGAAGTCATGGCCTACCTGGTGTATTTCACCACCGAGCGCCGGCAGACTATGCGGAATTACCTGGCTCGCTCCACCCGATATCTGCCCCTCATCCAGGAAATTTTTCAGGAGCATGGCCTGCCGGAAGATCTGGCTTATTTGGCCATGATCGAAAGCGGCTTTAATCCCTATGCCTATTCGCCGGCCCACGCGGCCGGCATGTGGCAGTTCATCGCCGGAACCGCCCGCCGCTATGGCATGGAAATCAACAGCTATGTGGACGAACGCCGCGACCCGGTGAAATCCACGCACGCCGCGGCTAAGTATCTCCTTGATCTGTATAAACAATTCGGTTCCTGGTATCTGGCCGCCGCCAGTTATAACTGCGGGGAGAACCGGGTGCAGCGGGAGATCGATGGCAGCACCCACAAAAACTTCTGGGACCTGTCCGCCAACCAGTGCCTGCCCAACGAAACGAAAAACTATGTGCCCCAGATGATCGCGGCCACCATCATCGCGAAAAATCCTGAAAAATTCGGCTTTACCAATATTCCTTATCTGCCGCCCCTGCAGTTTGATACCGTCAAGGTCAGCGAACCCACCTCCCTGAAGGCTGTGTCTGTGGCCTGCAACGTGCCTCCCGAGGAGATCAGTCTGCTTAACCCGGAACTGCGGAAAGGGACGACGCCGCCGCAAACTTTTGTCCTGAAGATTCCCAAAAACTCCAAGGACTTGTTCAACAGGAATATTCAAATGGCCAGGATCGAGCTGCCGAGTCCGGCCAGTGCCTCCCTGGAGACTGCCAGCACCTCCTCTTGGCCCGGCTATTCCCGGGGAGACTCAGACAGCCGGTCGGAGTCCGCCAGAGAGACCGCGGTCAGGAAAGAAGCGGCTTCATACTCCCGGTCCTCCGAAAAAGCTGCCTCCCGGACGGCAAGATCCTATCATACCTCTCGCCACACCTCCCATTACCAGACTGCCCAGGCCCACAAGGGGAAATCAGAATCCGGCAAAGGGAATAAGTCCCAGCCTTCTTCCGTGCAGGTGGCCTCCATGTTCCCCACCACGAACAGCCTCCGATCCGCCAAGGGAACTGCCACCGCGGCAAAAAGCAAGACCTCCAAGCCGACCTCCGAAAACGGCGGCAAGAAATCCACCTCCAAACGCGCCAAGAAAAAAAGTTCCGGCCAAACCTCCAGTCTTTCCGGAAAAAGCAAAACCGCCCGGTCATCAGCCAAAGGGGGGACCAGCTCCAGGCTGGCCAGGGAAGGCGGTAAGCCCGCGGCTCATAAAAAAAAACCGAACTTGCAGACTGCCAAACTCCGGCCCAGCGATTCCTGAGGGTTGGGCTAAGCTGACCGGAAGGTGGCCGGTTCCAGAGATGACAGGTCAGGATGGCTCCTGACCTTATTTTTTTCTAAAAAAAGTGATTGTCCCCCCTTGATTTTTTTCCGTGCAATGACTAAAAATCTATTAGCACTCGCCTTGGGTGAGTGCTAATTCCATACTGGGCATATCGAATGTTTACCGTAAAGGAGGTTTTTTTTCATGAAAGTCAAACCGTTGAACGATCGGGTTTTGGTGAAACGGCTGGAAGAGATGCAGGTGACCAAGGGGGGCATCTACATCCCGGATACCGCCAAGGAAAAGCCCATTGAAGGCAGAGTCATTTCTGTCGGCCCCGGTAAGGTCAACGATCAGGGCAACCGCGTGCCCCTCAATGTCAAAGAAGGCGACAAGATCCTCTTCGGCCGCTACGCCGGCAGCGAAATCAAGATTGAAGGCGAAGAGTACCTGATGATGCGGGAAGACGACATCCTGGCCATCATCGAAGATTAGCCGTCTCATCTGTTCCTTATCTCAGCAACTCTGAACATTTTTCAAGACAATCCCTGAAGGAGGATTCGTAAGCATGTCTGCGAAAGAGATCAAATATGACGTCAAGGCCCGGGAGGCCATGCTCAAGGGCGTCAACACCCTGGCCGATGCGGTCAAGGTAACGCTGGGCCCCAAAGGCCGCAATGTCATTCTGGAGAAGTCCTTCGGCGCCCCCGCCATCACCAAGGATGGCGTCACGGTAGCGAAAGAGATCGAGCTTGAGGACAAGTTCGAGAACATGGGAGCCCAGATGGTCCGGGAAGTGGCGTCCAAGACCTCGGACGTGGCCGGCGATGGCACCACAACCGCCACCATCCTGGCCCAGGCCATTTACCAGGAAGGCGCCCGGTTGGTGGCCGCCGGCACCAACCCCATGGCCCTGAAGCGGGGCATCGACCGGGCCGTGGCGCTCGTGGTAGATGAACTCCACAAGATCAGCAAGCCCACCAAAGATCAGAAGGAAATCGCCCAGGTCGGCACCATCTCCGCCAACAATGACGCTTCCATCGGCAACATCATTGCCGACGCCATGAGCAAGGTGGGCAAAGAAGGCGTCATCACCGTGGAAGAAGCCAAGAGCATGGAAACCACCCTGGAAGTGGTGGAAGGCATGCAATTCGACCGGGGTTACAGCTCCCCCTACTTCGTCACCAACCCCGAGAAGATGGAAGTGAGCCTGGAAGAGCCTTACATCCTGGTGCATGAGAAGAAGATCAGCGCCATGAAGGATCTCCTGCCCCTTCTCGAACAGATCGCCAAGATGGGCAAGCCGTTGTTGATCGTGGCCGAAGACGTGGAGGGCGAAGCCCTGGCCACCTTGGTGGTCAACAAACTCAGAGGCACCCTGCAGGTGGCTTCGGTGAAGGCTCCGGGCTTCGGCGACCGCCGCAAAGCCATGCTGGAAGACATCGCCATTCTCACCGGCGGCCAGGTCATCAGCGAAGACATGGGCTGGAAGCTCGAGAACGTCACGGTGAAAGAGCTGGGCTCCTGCCGCAAAGTGGTCATCGACCGGGACAACACCACCATCATTGACGGCGCCGGCTCCCGGGAAGCCATCGAAGGCCGGGTGAAGCAGATCCGGGCCCAGATTGAGGAAACCACCAGCGACTATGACCGGGAAAAGCTCCAGGAACGTTTGGCCAAGCTGGTGGGCGGCGTCGCGGTCATCCGCGTGGGCGCGGCCACCGAAGTGGAAATGAAAGAAAAGAAAGCCCGGGTTGAAGATGCCTTGAACGCCACCCGGGCGGCGGTGGAAGAGGGCATCGTGCCCGGGGGCGGCGTGGCCCTGTTGCGCAGCATTCCGGTCTTAAACGACGTCAAGTTCGATTCCCACGACGAGCAGCTCGGCTGCAATATCATCAAGCGGGCCGTGGAAGAGCCTATCCGCCAGATCGCCAACAATGCTGGTTTTGAGGGTTCCGTGGTGGCCGAACATGTCAAGAACCAGAAGGGCGCCAACGGCTTCAACGCCGAAACCGGCCAATATGAAGACCTGATGGCCGCAGGCGTCATCGACCCCACCAAGGTGGTGCGCTTTGCCATACAGAACGCGGCTTCCGTGGCCAGCCTGCTGATCACCACCGAGGCCATGATTGCCGAGAAGCCCAAGAAGGAAGAAGCCATGCCGGCCATGCCTCCGGGCGGCGGTATGGGCGGGATGTACTAAAAGCTGCAAGGTCATTGGTCGGTGGGGAAGGGGGCAAAGGCCCGGTGGGTTCTTTCCCACCCCCCATCCCCCAATCCCCTGGATGAAAACGAAGCGGGTGGGGCCGGCATGCCGGTCCCATCCGCTTTTTTTCAGGCAACCCCGCCCCTTCTTCGCAATCTTCCCTGTTGTTCTTGAGTTTTTCCAAAAAAGTTCGATAAGTCTGTCAGATAGTGGGGCGCCCGGATGGGCGGAGTTTATGTGGCCCCGGCAAGAGGGCCGCAGGGCGATGACAATGCTGGACATACCTCCCGGACAGGCTCAAAAGGACCCGAAGGGTTCTGGTGCCCACCTGGATAATTATCTCCGAATCATCAGCGACAGCCCGATGTTTCCAGCCTTTGCGGCCAACATTCAGGAATTGCTGAGCATTCTGGAAGATCCGTACTATCCTGTCTTTGAGGTAGCCCGGGTGGTGCTCCGGGATGTATCGCTGACCACCCAGATTTTGAAGCTGGTCAATTCCATTTACTTCCAGTCCCGTCAGCGCCAGGTGCACACCATTTCCAGCGCGGTGATGATCATGGGGTTCGAGTTGGTGCGGGACCTGGCTGTGGGCCTGAAGCTCTTCGAGAATTTCCAGAAATCCCCCTCTTTAGACAAGGTCAAGCAATTGATGTTCTTGTCATTTTTTATGGCCCTGGCGGTGCAGGAATTGGCCCATCAGGACCGTCGTTTTGCCGGGGAGGAGCTGTTTCTCACGGCGTTGTTGTATAACTTCGGCGAATTGGCCGCGGCCTATTATTTCCCGGAGGAGTATCGCCGGGTGTTGGAGGGGGTCCGGGAAGGCGGCCTGAGCAAACCAGAAGCCGTGCAGCAGGTCTTCCATTGTTCTCTGGACGACCTGGGCCAGGCCCTGTTGATGACCTGGAATTTCCCGGACAGCTTACGGGAGCGCCTGGCTGATCTAAAAAAACCGGGATGGGAGTTGCCGGGGCCGGCAGAACAGCGTCGCCGTCTTTTCAGAGGCGTTGATGAACTTTCTCAAGTCCTTTTGGGCCCGGAAGTTGCCCCGGAAAAGAGGCAGAAGGTCCAGGAAAGGATGGCCCGCCATCTCGGCCTCCAGCCGGAGGTCATGGCGCGCTCCATGACGGTGTGCCTTCACCGCCTCCAGGAACTGACCAGGATATTACACCTTGACGTGGCCAATCTTGGTTTGAGCCTGCCCCTGGATACTCCTGGTGATGATCATGCGGCGGGGACGGAGAACCCGGAGGCGGCCGAAGCTGCGGCCGCCGGCCGTCCGGCTTCTGTGCACACTCCGGGACCGGATCAGGAGTTGTCCCGGCTGAACTTTCTTCTGCAGGTGATCGAAGAAATCAACCAGGCCATCGCCACCCGGATGCCCATCCACCAGGTATTTATGATGATCCTGGAGGGCATCTATCAGGGGATCGGCTTTGACCGGGTGGTTTTTTGCATGGTGGACCCCCAGCGCACCTGGATCACCGCTCGGTTTGGCATAGGAAAAGACGTAGAAGCCCTGCTGTCTCTGCTCAAGACGCCCTTCGCCTCCAAGACCAACCCCTTGTCCCTGTCCATAGCCCACGCCCGGGAATACGTGGTAAGCCCGGGACCCCGGCCCAAGGAGACGCCGTTCCTGGAAGAGGAATTTTGGCGGGTATCGGGGGCCCAGGCCGTGCTGGTCAGCCCCGTCCTGATAGATGCTGCGCCCATCGGCGTGATTTATCTGGATCGCCTGCAGACCCTGCCGGCCATTACCACCCTGGACCGCCAGAGGCTGCAAAGCTTTCGGGACCTGGCGGTGATCGCCCTGCGCTTGAGCAGTCAGCGGGGGCAGGGGGGGCTGTCGGGGTAGCTTGAGCCCTGGCAGTCCGGGCGCCAGAGGCAATCTTCCACCCGGCAGTCATTGATCTGCTGATAACAGGGTGCATGACCTTCAGCCACCTGGATGGCCCGGATCAGGTCTGCCTTGTTCAGGCGGGAATAATTTTTCATTCCCAGTTGGCGCGCCTTGCCGCGAATTTCTGTGACGTTCATCTTTTGCTTCTCCCTGCAGAAGCTCTTGCAAAATGTACCTGCTGCCGCACAGCGCGCCGTCAGGAGGTATAACCACGATCAGTTCCTGCTCTGAAAATGGTCGGTGGCACAGATGTGCTTTCCTGTGCATGCGCAGGCTGAAGCTTTCGGCTTCAATTAACCTTCCCAAACCACGCCGCCATACCCCACAAAGGAATCTGCCGGCATGACGTCATAACTGGTGTAATAGCCCACCAACCGGGCCTTGGCCGCACCCATTGTTTGCGCCCCGGCCATGGCCGCGATGGCCCCGCCGGGACTGCAGGAGCTTCGATCATCGAGGGCATCGGCCAGGGCCGTCTTGGCATCGAGTTTCAGGATGGCATCAAGGAAACGCTTGTCATTGACCTCCTTTACCCATTTCACCGCTTCGGGCCCATACCCCTTGGGGGCCCAGCCGTAGTTGGGGCCATAATGGGTGAGGTCCGCAGAACCGAAAAAGAGGATAGTTTTACCCAGTTGCCGGGCCACTTCCGCCACCGCAGTCCCCAATTGCACGGCAGTATCGGACTGGGGGGCGCGAATCCCCAGCACCTGGCTCTTGGGAAAGAAATACTTGGCGAAAGGGAGGTTCACCTCGATGGTGTTATCGCCCGGGGGTTCTGGCCGCATGGGTAGCTTGGCCTGGAGAGGCTGATAAAACTCGGTGGCCAGGGGCACCTGCCCCAAAGGGGTCTCCCAGGCGTCCGCCTCAGCGAGGAGGGGAGGGGAGTCCCCGCCCAGATGCCCGCCAAAAATGCAGACAATCTGGGGTTGGGTCACCAAGGCGTTGAGGTGGAAGACCCTGGCGGCGAGCTTGCCGGAAAAATACCAGCCGGCGTGGGGTATCATGCCGCCATAGACCTTGGTGCCGGCCGGCAAAGGCTTGACACCGGCTATGAAGCCCTCGATATCGTGGACACACTCATCTTTCGTGGCCGGATACCAGCCAGGGGGCAACATCCGCTGACGCAGGCGCATGACCGCCTCCTTCGGGAAGGATGGGGCAAAGGCGCTGACCTCTGTCCCGAGCCATCCACTAACTCTCTGAAAATGATTATTATTTTGAGCTCCTTGCAAAATTCATTCAGAGACGAGGGACTTTTTTGGGATGCCAAACAAACTCCCGGTGGGCACAGGCCTTCCAGCCTGTACAAAGGCAGGCTGAAGCCTGCGGCTGCATTTTGCAAGGGGCCTCATTTTCTTTTATCTAACTGCACCTTGCGGGGATTGTCAAGCAATGCCAAGAAGGCGTCACCACCAGCCCGGCGCTTTAGCCCAGGTCAACCAGACCCGCTTTTTTCAGGGCCGCCACGCCTCCCTGCAACCCCACGGCGTTGTCAAATCCCTGAGCCGTCAGTTGTCTTAAGGCCTCATAAGAACGCATGCCGGCGTTGCAGATCAGGATAATCCGCTTGTTTCGGGGAATGGAGGCGAATTTGTGTTTCAGGGTTTCCTGGGGAATGTTGAGCCAGCGCTCTCCGAAATGGGCCACGAAGGGCGCGGCATTGGCCGGCCCCCGGACGTCCAGGCAGATCACCTCCTCCCCGCCTTCCAGGAACAGGCCTTGGAAATCCTCCAGGCTGATGGAGCGGTTGTATCCCGCTACGATGTTTTCGGCAGCGTTGGCTGCAGTGTTGACGATGTCCAGCGCGGTTCCATAAGGCGGAGAGTAGGCGACTTCCAGGTTGGAGAGGTCCTCGATGGCGCCGTGTTGGAGCAACAGTGCGGCGATGCTGTTGATGCGGCCCACCAGGGCGTCGCCGTTATGACACACCCCCTGGGCCCCCAGGAGACGTCGGGACTTGCGGTCCACCACCAGGTTCAGGTAGATGAGCTCCTGGACGGGGTAGAAGTGGGCATGGTCCTGCTGTACCACCAGGACCGCCGCCGCGTCCAGACCTTCCTGGTGGGCGCCCTCCAGGGTGAGCCCGGTGCCGGCCACGGCCAGGTCGAAGACCTTGAAGGCGTAACTGCCGACAATGCCGGGGAAGGTGGCGAAGTCGCCGGCGATATTGGTGCCGATCACCCGCCCCTGGCGGTGGGCCAGGGAAGGCTCGGGGAAGAAGGCGGTTTTGCCGGTCACCACATGCAGGGTGACGGCGCAACCTCCTCCGGCATAAATATCTGGGTCCGAAGTTTGCAGGCGCTGATTGACCAGGACGCCCCCGCCGGCGGCCACCATGAGCCCGGCTTGGGCGGCCAGCTCATCATTGGCCCGGACCCCGGCGGCGACCAGCACCAGGTCCGCAGAGATGCTGCGGTTGGCCGTAATCACCTCCAGGGAAAAATTGCCTGAGCCGGGGCGGATTTCCTCCACTGTCTCCCCCAGATGCACCTCGACACCGCGACTCTTGAGGTGGTGGTGTACCATCCTGGCCAGTGGCGGGTCCAGCCTTCCTGCCAATACCTGGGAGCCGGGTTCCACCATTACGGTTTCCACCCCCCACAGATCGCTCACCGCTGCGGCCAACTCACAACCAAAGGGGCCGGCGCCCACGATCAGGGCCCGTCCCACTTCCCCCTGGGAGATACGCTCCCTGACAGCCTGGGCCTCCTTGAGGGTGACCACACCGGTTACTCCGGGCAGACCGGCGCCGGGCACGGGCAATTGCCGGGGTTGCCGGCCGGTGGCCAGCACCAGGGTGTCGTAGGGCAAATCCTCTTCCTGACCGGTAGCAAGGACCCGCACCCTGACCTTCTTGGCCGGCCGGTCTACCGACAGGGCCTGGGTGCCGGTCCTGATCCGCACCTCTTTGGCATTTTCAAAAAATTCGGGGCTTCTCACCAGGTGAAAACTGGCGGTGGTCAACCCCTTGAGTTCGGCCACGTCCCCGGCTACATAATGGGGGATGCCGCAGGTTGAAGAGGCGATCTCTTCCTGTTGATCAACCACGGTGACCTCCCACCCCGGCTGGAGCCGTTTGAGGCGGCAGGCGACCTTCGGCCCCAGGACCCCGCCCCCGATGATGAGAACTTGTTTGGCTGGCATAAGGCTTCTCCCTTGAAATTCCGATCGCAATGACCCAGGATATCTCTCAGACTGAAGAAATTCAAGAAAGCATTGGGCCGGGAAGGGAAAACGAAGAGTGTCGCGGCGTACAAACTGTTCGGCCACAGTAAGAATCTGGTCAGGACCCGAAAGAGCAAGCCCGGTTCGGAGCGGTTCTGACCTTTGGCAAGATTACCTCACGGCTCCATGAAGAAAAAAGGTGCTTTCAGGGAACACCTCACCTAATGGTTGGGAAAGGGGTGAGGCAGAAAGGCGGGGATGCACCACTCCTTGTCCCTCCCCCTCTTGAAAAAAACATTGCCGGGCAAAGGATAATGGAATAAATTAATTGATAAGATAAAATTTTCTTAGTATTATGCCCCAAAATTGGGAAGTTGAATCTCTGGTCCAGAGATGAGACTATTAACGACATGAGGGAGGGAGAGTATGCGGTCTAAGTGGATAGCTGTGGTGGTGGTGATGATCGGCGCGGTCCTGCTTTTGGCCCCCGTTGCCATGGCTCAAAAACTGTTGTGCGTGTCCGAAAAGGAAATGCGTGGGCAAAAAACCATAGCGGCCTGCAATGCGGCCGGCGATACCTTCGCCTACATGGACAAAAATGGCCTGGTGCGCATTCTGAGCAAAGAAGAACTAACGCTGAGCCTGGCTTTCAATCCGAAAATTGCCCAAATGCCGGCCTTTTCAGTGAAATATGGAGGCCAAGCTGCTAAAATTCCTCCCATGCCCAGAATCGGGGACCAATTGCAGTAAGCATCATCTTCCCTTGTCTCTGCCGGCCGGCTGCCCTTCAGGGTATGCCGTTTGCCCCACCCCGAGAGTTTAAGAGATCAGACGCGGGATCGCCAGTCATCAGGCTGGCGGTCCTTTTTGCTTTGAGAGCGAGGGGGATGGGAAGGTTGGAAACCTCCTTTTTTCAAGTTATTCCTGATTTGTGGCGAATCTAACTATATGCAGGGTCGGCCAGGATCTGATCTGGGCCTGGCATGGAGTGGGGGAGGGTGGGATAGTCGGCCCCGGAGACCCGGTTATCTCGTGAATTGACCAGTTGAGAACGGCAATGACCGGCAATATCCTGGCGGGACTGGCAGGCCTGGCCATTGGCTGCTTCCTGAACGTCATTATTACCCGTCTGTCCCAGGAAGAACCTTTCCATGCCGACTGCCTGTCCTTCCGTCACCTGGCAGTGGTGCTGGCGGCAGGGATGCTGGCGCTGGCCTTGTGGCGGCATTTTCCGGGAAGTGCGCTGCTGTGGCTGTACGGCCCTTTTGTCGCAGCCCTCCTGGTCCTGAGCGTCCTGGACCTGCGCTACTTCTGGCTGCCGGATGTCATCACGTTGCCTGGAACGCTCCTGGGGATACTGGCGGCCCTGATCATGCCGCAGCCGGGCCCCGCCGGGGCTCTGCTGGGGGCTTTCCTGGGTTGGACCTTTTTTCAGAGTGTCCGCTGGATGTATGCCCAAGTGACCAAAGGCAGGCGCCAGGGGGTGGGGGAGGGGGATGCCAAACTGATGGCCTTTATCGGGGCGGTTTTGGGGGTGAAGGCCCTGCCCTGGGTATTGCTCAGCAGCGCCGTCCTGGGGAGCCTCATGGGCCTGATGGTATCCCTGGGCCGCGGCCGGGATCGCCTTGCTCTTATTCCTTATGGGCCTTTCCTGGCGGCGGGCGCCTTGCTGTTTCTTTGGTGGAAGGTATAAAGTAACATCTTACGCCTTGCCAGAATGGTCTTTTGGTATGACCAACACCCGAAATCCCCAGGCCGGCAGATCCAGGTACAGGCCCTGGGGGCTCAGTTCAGGCCTTTTCTCGTCTTCGGCGGCTGTCGTCATTACGTCTAAAAGCGTTCTGCTGTGCCCTCCAAGATCGAGGTCAGACAGGTCCATGTAACCCTGGCCTCGGGTGGGACCATAATTTACGGCCACGAGAAGGTGCTGGCCCCCGGTTCCTTCCCAGGAGAAGGCCAGCAAGCGGTCAGAGGCAAAGTTGCCGGCCGGGGCCGGGGAGATTTTCCGGAGCTGCCAGCGGCCCTGCCGGACTTCCGGCCGCTTCAGGCAGTTCAGCAGGTTGTCATAAAATTCCTGAAGGGCCGGATCAACCGGCTCTGCCGGCCGCCGGCCCAGTTGCATGGGGACCTGGATCCGGCGTCCCTCGAGCTGGCCTTCGTGGAAAAAGCGCAGGCCGGGCAGAAAGTAGGTGATTACCGCGGCGGCCTGATGTACCGCCAGGGGGAACTTTGCGGCTGCCCGGGACTCGTCGTGGTTCTCCAGAAAATGCACCAGCTTTCCCTGAAAGGGTAGATTTTTCTCCAGGTGGGCGCGCACCTGGGCCGGGTTCCGGCCCCAAAGCAGGTCATACAGCCTTTTGTCATAGGCGTAGTCGAAGCCCTGTTGCAGCAGCTTCGGTTGCAGGCCCCAATAGACTTCAGCCATGAACATGAAGTGCGGATTCCTGGCCTTTACCCGGCTGATAGCCTCCGGCCAGAAGGAGGTATCCACCGGTGCCACCCCGTCGGCAGGCAGGGAGCGCTTTCCCCAGGTCTGCTGAATAATCTCGGGGAGAAGGAGCATAGCCATGTCGCAGCGCACGCCGTCGGCAATATCGGACAACGTGAGAAGCTCCTGGGTCATGGCTTCCCTTAAAACCGGGTGTCGGTAGTTGAGCTGCAAGGTGTCCGTCCACCCGGGAAAGTAGGGATCCCGCCCATGGGCCAGGATCACTGTCCCCCGCTCGGTTTCACTCTGTCGATAATTGTCGGGTTCCCTGTCGAGGTCGGCCTGGCTCCCGTGAATATAAAACTCCGGGTGGGTCCGCACCCAGGGATGGTCCAGCGCCGTGTGGTTGGGGATAAAATCCACGACGAGCTTGAGCCCCCTTGCCTGGAGGCGCTGGCGCAGGTCATGGAGGGAGGTTGCGTCGCCGAAATCCCGGTTCAGGGTGTACCCCACCACTGCAAAGGGAGAGCCGGTAACATCGGCTTCGGTCAGGTCAGGAAGGACCTTCTGGAAGGCCTGCCGCCAATCCGGACGGCCCAGGGCCGCCTGCCGCCCGGCCGGGCCGGTCTGCCAGAGGCCTAAAAACCAGACATAGTCGAAGCCCAGGGAAGCAATCCGATCGAGCGCCTTATCAGGAATGTCAGCCAGAGTGGCGGACAGGCCGGGAGAGTCAGCGATCTCGCGAAGCCAGACCCGGGTGTTGATCTGATAAAGGGTTGGATAACTCACCATTGCACCGCGCCCCGGGGCACGTCAGAAAAGCGGCCCTTTCGTTGCCAGGGGCGGACCCGCGTGTCCGCCCGTCTATCCGGACCGGCATCTGGGTCGTCTGCGACGGTTCCTCTTCCAAGGAAAAAGGCAGCAGCAACTTCGTTTCTTTTGCCAGGTGGGCAGGTTACCTTTGATAATGGAACTGGTTCGTATATCTCAAATAAAGCCAGACCAGGTTGCGGCTGACGGTTTGCGGGCCGATGGTTCGGTTCCCGCTGAGGTCGTCCCGCCAGCCATAGGTGTACGAACCATTCAGAGAGAATTTTTCGGTTAGTTTATAGTTGAGTCCGGGAGTCAGGTATAAAATCACGTTATTATAATTGCTTCCCGGACTGCTGGAGATACTGTAATACAGATTCCCCCCCAGGCTCCCTGTCAGCCTTTCTGTTAATCTCCGGCTGATAGTCGCAGAGCCATTGTGGAACTGGTTTATCGTACCACTGCCGGAGGGTGATTGATCGAGGGTGTAGCCGAATACGAAATCGGTCTTGGGCCAATGCCGTTTGGCGGAAAAATTCAAATACGGGGTGACGGTAAAGGTCTGCAATTTGACCTGCCTGAGTTGGACAAAGGCCGCAAGATTACCGAAAGACAGGACCGCGGTCTGGCTGGTAAGCCAATTGTAGTTCAGCCCCGCAAAGGCAGATGCGCTCCAGTCTTCGCTAAACTGGTGGCTCACGCCCAGATAGGTGCCCATATTGCGGTAGAAATTTTCGATGGCTGGATACTCGATAAATCGGAGCAGATACACGCCGCTCACCGTGGTTTTGGCGTTTTTCAAAAGGTAATTCAAGCCCAGGTTGACTGTTTGGGAGGTGTAATCCACATATCGGGGAGACTGGTAATTCACCCGATTGAAATCATAGGTCGCCTGGAGGGTGGCCCGTTCCGTCAGGTTAAAGGCGAATCCCGGGGCCGCGTCAAAAGCCTGCCGGCGGGAGCGGTTCATGACAAAACCGGAGGTGGATATCTCCTCGTTCAGGGTGGAATCCAACGTGTAGCTGCCTTTAAAGTTGAGGGCGAGGCGGGGGGCCACCTGTTGGGAGCCGAGCAGACGATAGTACTGGTTTATGATGTCCAGGTTGCTGTGGTTGACATAGACCTGGCCGTCCAGGCCCAAGTGGCCGGTGAGCTTGGTGGTCTCGCTGGCATAATTGAAATCCACCGACGGAGTGGTATTAAAGATGAAATCGTGTTGCCGCCCCACAAAGTTAAAATTTATGTTGCTGTCGTATTTGGCTCCCACATCGATCTGGGGCACTATGGATAAGTCGGCCGCCTGAACTGAAAGAGGGAGTGAAACCAGCAGGATGATCATTACCCAACAGATACGCCTGGCCGTCTCAAATTGCATAAATGTCCGGATCCTCAGGGCTGAGATGCACATACCAGACGCAATATGAGGACCCAGCCCGAGAAAGAACATAGAATCGTCCTTTTTTGGAAAGATCCATGCCAAGGTTTCCCGAAAGGAAAATCAGCTGCAGTGCTGATACGTTCCTGGTCTCATACCCACCTTGGCCGATTTTGTTGGGAATCTATTTAAGGGCATTTCCCGCCCAGTGTCAAGGCAAATAAATGTTGTTTTGTTGTGCCGGTTCCCCTCGTCTCTTGACCCTGTTTTAATGTTGCACGAAAGAATTTGCAGGAGGGGTTGGTGCTTGGAAACCTGGAGGTGATCCAGCCCTTTTTGCTGCGGGCAGAGGAGGTCCCGCCGGTGCCTTACAGCATTCTCACCATCAGGCGCACCAGACCGGCCAGCAGCAGGGAAGCGAAGAGTCCGGCGCACCACAGGGCGATGAACCAGGCCCATTGCTGCTGTCTTTTAGTAAAAGCCTTCATCGGAGGTTTTTCCCCTGAAAACGAAGTAAGAAAAGGCCTGGTAAGCAAGAATAACCGGCAGACAAACCGCCGCGCCGATGAGCAATAACGCTTGGGATTGCGGGGCGGCGGCCGCCTGCCGGTAAGTTATGGCATAAGGGACGAGCCATGGCCAGAGGCTTACCCCCAGCCCGAGGTAGTTCATCAAAAAAAGCCCCAGACTCAGGAAAAAAGGCCGGTATTCCCGCCCCTGGCGCAGGTCGAGCCAAAGAAATGCCAGGATCCCCGCGGCAAACAGGGGCAGGGGGAAGAGATACAGGATATTCGGCCGGCTGAACCAAAACTGTTTGATGCCGGGATTGATAAGAGGCGTCCCCAGGCTGACCAGAATCATAAACGCTGCGACGAGGACCAGAAAAACCTTGGCGCAGCGGCGGGCCCACTGTTGGGTGTCATCTTCGGTTTTCATGATCAGCCAGGTAGAACCGAGCAGGGCATAGCCGCACACCAGAGCCAGGCCGGTCATGATACTGAAACCGCTCAGCCATTCAAAACCGCTGCCGGCAAAACTGCGCCCCTGCACCTTGATGCCCTGAATGCAGGTGCCGAGAAACAGACCCTGGCAGAAGGCCGCCACCAGCGAACCGACGTTGAAGGACCAGTCCCACAATTTCCGCGTGGTCCCGGCTGCCTTAAAGCGAAACTCGAAGGCCACCCCTCGAAACGCCAGCCCCAGCAGCATGACAATGACCGGGATATAAAGGGCCGGCATTAACACCGCATAGGCCAGGGGGAAGGCGGCAAACAAGCCGCCGCCGCCCAATACCAGCCAGGTTTCGTTGCCATCCCAGAAAGGCGCAATGGAATTCATCATCCGGTCGCGGCATTTTTCCGAGGGGGCAAAGGGAAACAGGATGCCGACGCCAAGGTCAAAGCCGTCCAGGATGACATACAGGAATATGGCCAGGATAATCAGGGCAAACCAGATAAGAGGCAAATCCAGAAAGGTTGTGAAACTAAACATGGCTGCCCCCCTGATCCGGTTCCGGTTCGGAACCCAGATCGGTAAGCAAAGGAGGTTTCCTGACGCCGTGGGTGCCGTAGGTTTCTTCCTCCGGCTTGCCCGGCCCTTTGGCGATCAGATGGAGGATATAGTAACTGCCGGCCCCGAATATAAAGAGATAACAGATAATGAAGGCCGCCAGCGTAACGGCGACATGCGAACCAGCCACCGGCGAGGCGGCCTCAGATGTCCTTAGCAAACCATAGGCGACATAGGGCTGCCGGCCGACTTCGGTGACAATCCACCCGGACACCACGGCAAGAAAGCCGGCCGGGGTTAAGGCCATGCACCACCATTGAAACCAGCGCGTGTCGAACAGCCTTTTGCGGAAAAAGAGCACTATGGCGATGAGACCGGTTAAGGCCATCAATATGCCCAAACCGACCATGGCCCGAAAAGCGAAGAACACCGGGGCCACCGGCGGCCAGTCATCCTTGGGCCATGATTTCAACCCCCTGACTTCGCCATCCCAGGAATGAGTCAGGATCAGGCTGGACAGTTTGGGAATCTCCAGCACATACTTGTTACGGCCTTCGGCCTGCTCCGGCCAGGCAAACAGCCTCAGGGGAGCGCCCCGTTTGGTTTCCCAGGCGCCTTCTATGGCAGACACCTTGGCGGGTTGATATGTGAGGGTGTTCAGCCCGTGGCGATCGCCGATAAACGGCTGCAACGGCGCCACAAAAATCGCCATGATCATGGCCATGCCGAACATTATGCGGGCCTGGGGTTCATGTCGCCGCCGCCAGAGGTAATAGGCGCTGACGCCTCCCACTACAAAGGCGGTGGTCAGGTAGGCCGCCACCACCATATGAACGAAGCGGTAGGGAAAAGAAGGATTGAGAATGACTTCCAGCCAATTGACGGGATAGAGTCCACCGTCGGCGTCGATGGCGTATCCGCCAGGGGTCTGCATCCAACTGTTGGCTGACAGAATCCAGAAAGCCGAGAGCACGGTGCCGCACGCCACGATGATCGTTGCGGCGAAGTGCATTTTGGGGCTGACCCGGTCCATGCCGAAAAGCATGATGCCGAGAAAGGAGGCCTCCAGAAAAAACGCAGTCAGCACTTCGAAACCCAGCATGGGGCCGATCATGCTGCCCACCTTGTCCGCGAACACCGACCAGTTGGTACCGAACTGATAGGCCAGCACCACCCCGGAGACAACGCCCATGCCGAAGGTGACCGCAAAGATTTTCACCCACATGCGGTAGACGTCTTCATAGACCTTCTTGCCGGTGGCCAGCCAGCGCCACTCCACCACTGCCAGCCAGCTGGCCAGACCGATGGTAAAGGCTGGAAAAAGAATATGGTATGCAACGGTGAAGCCGAACTGAATGCGTGACAGCAAAACAACATCCATGGCGGATTCCTTATCTGCTGCCGGGCTGCCCTGCCCCCGGCTGTTGATGTCCCCCGGCCGGATAATAACGCCGTATTCTTTCTTTAGTGTGTAATCATCAATCACCCCGGACGCAACCTCAGAAGAGGTCTTTCGGGCTCATCCCTCCTCAGCCTCCGGCCCGGAGTTTTTGCAAACCTGAAGCGCGTGGTGAACCGTGATTCCAGGCTCTGCCTGACCGGGACCGGCCGCGCCCCAAAAGCGGGGGGGCACCGGAGTCCACCCCTCTGCAAAAACTCCGCTGGACACTCCTGAGGCTGTTCTGTATGACTGCTGACTGTTGACTGCTTGCAAGAAAATGGCCCGGGTTTCCGAGAAAACCCGGGCCGGGTGTGGAGGGGTCATGGGACTTGCTTGATACATCGGCAGTTTTTCCAGGATATTAAATTTTTTTCTCCCCTCCGTTATTTTTTTTGCCGTGACCGTTCAGTCCCCCTGTTAGCTGAGGAAAACTTCTTTTGAAAAAATGAAAAAAAGGCGCAATTTTCTTTGACAGGAGTTTCAGACTTCTCCTCTCCTCTTGGCAATTTTATGAGGAAAACTAATAAGTTGACCAGTCATCGACGTAAGACCCCACTCAAGGACGGACCCATCGGAGCTTCAGGCTACTATTCTCGCCGCCTCGGCTACCAGGCAGCCGGTGGGGTCTTACAAAAACTGAATAGATAACTATTTGATATTGTAACACAAAAAATTCTTTTGGCCCCGAGAAGTCGTAGACTTCTGTTAAAAATCGGCGTTTACTGGAGAACTTGGGCCTAACTAATATGGCTATCCAAGCCCTCTGCCAATCGTGTTTTATTATTTTTCTTCAGGATGCGGAAGGGCTTCCAGGGCAGGCTGATGGTCCCTGCCAAGGTCATTATCAATATAATTGATAAGATATTTTGCAATTTTTTCATTGGCTAATTTATTTGGATGTTCATCATGTTTTATTAGATAAATATCTCTGTTCTTAAGACTGTCATCGGCAAAAATATCTTTTGATTCAATAACGGGAATGTGGTATTTTATTAATGTCGATAGCATATACTTATATGTTTCAGATGTATCTGACCAAATATTATATCCCCAAAGAGTCCTTGTTCATGCTGGCAGGAAGTGTCCTGGTGGTCTTAGGGCATTAACGCCAACTTCCAGACAACACTGGCTCCTTTATCCATTAGAGGGATCAGCCGGTAGGTCCGTCCCTGGAAAGAAATATCCCGGGGCGGCGAAAAACTCTGGCATTGGGAAGCGGATGGGTTATCCCAGGTCACCTTATCTACTCCATCCCAGGGCCACTGCCAGTGAGGGTTGCTCCCCGGCTGCAGGCGCAGTCCCCCCAAAGCCACCGTTTGCTTCTTGTCCGGATTGCTCACCGTCAGGCTGCCTCCAGAATTGACAGGGAAGGACCAGGTTGTCCAGACGCCGGGGGGCAGGGACAGGTCCTTGTTCCAGGTCTCTCCATTGGCGTGCCGGGTCAGGAGGAGGTGCTGACCGGGGGAGGCCAGGTTGCCGGGGAGATTGAGGACCTCCAGCGCCTCCGGCCGGGTGGCAGAAGCAAGCTCTAGAGTAAGGGTGGCCCCCGGCGGCAGGGCCAGGTAATTTTTCAACGTTATCAGTTGGACGTAAGGTTCGCTGGTTGGCTGGCCTTGGGGGGTCAGAGTTTGGCAAAGACGAAGGTAGGGGTTGGTGCCCACCAAAAATTTCACCCGGGCTGGGTCAAAGGCCAACCCGGGGGGCAGGGGCAGGTAGGGCAGGTAGACGGCCCGGCGCGACAGGCACCCATGGGTCAAAAAGAAGGGCAGAATGCACTCGGTATCATCCCGGTCATAGAGGATGACGTCTGCCGGGGAAGTTTCCCGGAGCACCCAGCGAGGCTGGGTTACCTCCATAACCATGTCATAGCGGTCGATGGACGACTGCCTGACAATGGACATGAGGTTATAATCCCTGACCTTCTGGGGGAGCAAGCAAAAGATAACAAAGGCAGAAAGAAGGACTCGCCAGAACCACGGGCGGGAGGCAGTCCAGTTTTCCAGAGAGACCGGGGCAAACCGGGGCAAAACCTGGCCCAGTCCGGGTGCCGTGGCCATCAGCATCAGACCGCGACCCAATACTGCCGCAGCGCTCAAAGCCCAGAAGACATACGTGCGGTCGAGTACGTTGCTTGGGCCATCGGGAAGCACGTAGAAACAGGAAATAACCATACCTGCAAAAAGGACTGATAATGCCGAAAGGAGCAGCCTGGGTCTCCCCGATTCGGGATCTGACAGGCCGCGCCATAAAATCAGGAGAAGCAAGGCGGCCGCCCCCAGGGTGAAGACGACGGGGGCCAGCAGCAGAACTGCCGCCAGAAATACTGCTTTTCGCCAGGAGCTTGCCCTGAGTCGAAGGCTGATGATACCAAGACAAACACCCAGTGTTTGGGTGAGGGCGACCAGCCACCAGGGAGTTTTGCTCAAGAAAAACAGCCCCCGGGGCCAGCCATTCTCCAACAGAAAAACTTTCGGATAGAAAAAGACCAACTTTTCGAAATTTCCCAGGACTTCTCTTACATAATCAAATCCATGAGGGGTGGGCAAAGGCACCATCGTAAAGGGGGGCACCCGGTGGATCAGCACCCAGAAGAGAGCCATCAAAACCAGACTGGGAGCAAAGCCTTGCAGACACCGAAACTTTTCCTGGGGATAGCGGCAGGCTATGCCAAAGAGCACCGCAAGGCCGGTAAAAGGAAGACCCATGGGGTGCAGCCCCATGGCTAACAGATTCAAACCATAAAAGGTGAGGCCGGGACGCCCTTCCCGGCGGGCCAGATAGGCAAACATGAGCAGACCTATGCCCAGGGAAAGAGTGGAGGGGACCACGGAGTATATGCCCGCAGGGATAATGTCCTGACCGGGGAACACCAGGGGGGCAATGGAGGCCAGGGCGAGGCCGGCCGCTGACGGTCCGGCCAGGGTTACCAGGAGGAAACTGATGATCGCGGCCAGCCCCAGGCTTCCGAGGATACTCATCTGCCGGTAGGCGTCTTCGTAAGATATGCCTTCCCCTTTCACCAGGGCCCAAAGACCCAGGCTGTAAAGGGGGTGATACTGCGTATAGAACCGAACATGCCGGGTCCATTTCTCGATGGCCAGAGGATAGGGGTCATGGGGGGATGGGGTTACCTGGGGCCGCAAGTCCTTCAGGGCTGGAGAATCCTGGAAAAGATACTGCATCAATTCCGGGGTCTTGACAATGTATGAGTAGGCGTCATCGGCTTCCACCGGCAGGGACCTATACCGATAGGGCGACGAGACCAGGCTCACCTGGAAAGAGAGAAACACTCCCAGACCCAGGGCGAAAATGACCCAGGGCCAGGCTCTCCGGGGTTGCGAGAGGAACCGCGTTCCCGCCCCGATTCTTTCCTTCACGAGGATGGGTCTCCCTGCACCCGGACACCCTGGCTGTTAAGGGGCGTGGTCATGATGTTGCAGCCTGTTTGATGAAGTCATGCAACCAGAATCAGCCTGGAGGAAGGGTGGCAGTCTCCTGGACACTGACCGGAAGATATCTTTTGGCCTTGAAATAGTCAAATAATATCCGGGCCACGAGTTTGTTGCCGTTCTCGTTGAAATGGTGATACTGTCCCCCCAAAAAGAGCTCCATATAACTTCTGGAACCCAGCCGCTTGAGGATCTCCGTTCCGAGATCGATATATTCGATATGTTCCCGTTTCAAGGCATGAATCAGAGGTGCGTAAACAAAGTGCCGGTGATACACCCGAAAGTCTTCATCGGTTGGAAAGACCAGCACGATGGGGTGCTTGCCTCTTTTTTGGACTTCGCTGATGCATTGTTTGATGATTGCCAGGGTCAACGGGAAGGCCTGGGAGGGGTGATGGGGGAGGTAAAATTGTAAATACGACTTATATCCCAGGACATAGCGGTCATAAAAAAATTTATGTGCCTTCAGAATGGACCAGGTATAGGGAAACTCCAGCTTCTGGGCTCCCGAGGGGCCGCCAGGCACGAAATAATCATGGCTTAAATAGTGGTCCGGATTCTGGATAAAATCCTCATAGTTCTGTGCGGTTAATTTCGGCAGCGGCACGAACTGCACGTGTCCCTGGTTATCCAGAACAAATCTCGGCTTGGTTTGGCACTGTGAACTGGGAATGAGAAAATTTCTCAGTTGATTGACATTTCTCTGGATGTTCTCACTTAACACGCCGAAGAGGACGATCTTGGCACCATCCTGATTATTGTCATGAAACCTCAGATAGGCCTGATCGGTGCCGTAACCGGGGATCCCATAATTCGCAATATGGCAGCCCAGCATCCTGCCCAGGACGTTGCTCCAGGCATATTCCGGCTTGACGCCGAACCCTGCGGTGAAAGAGTCCCCATAGGCAGAGATGGGAAACTCCCGGTCAATCTTGGTGAGGTCGGTGCCTGGAGCAGATGCCATGGCAATCATGTCGTCTTGCTGCTTCTGCAGAGCCTGCGAAGAGGGCCAGCCGAGACGCGGGTTGACCCTGGCGGCATAGGTGGCATAATCCTCGGTGATCTGGGGAAGATAAAAGAGAATGCCATATCTTCTGGCCAGATAGGTCGAATAGAAGTAAGCCGCGATTTCCACGGTGGCCAAGATCAGCGCCACCATGAGGGCCAAGCCGGTAAAGGATACCAAGCGATCACGCATGAGAACTGCTGCCTTGTCCATAACTGCCGGTGGCAATCCTGTCTGCTGCACCGGATTTTTTCAAACCATCCCTACTCCGGGAAAGGGTCCGGGGAAAGAGGGCTTGTCCCGCCATTGGCGCCAATTTTCCCCGATTTGCCACCCTGGAATTCCTGTTGCATGAGGTGAGCATAGACGATCCTGGCAAGGAGCCAATTGCCCTTCTCATTCAGATGATTTTGGGTTTCCGGGGAGTACAGTGTTGCCACACCGGCATCCCCCAGGTAGTTGACGAACTTGGGCCCCGCATCAACAAACTCGAGGTTATTTGGGGCCAGGAGGTCGAGGAGAGGTTGATACACCCATTTCCCGGAACGACGATACTCTAAGATATCAAAATGGGTGGGGATGATCAATATCAGGGGCTGCTTGTCCCGTTCCCGGGCCTGCCGGCAAAATTCTTTCATAATCCCCAGAGTGACTTGCACAGCTTGGGAGGGATGACCTGGTTGATAAAAATCAAAGTAGATGGGGCGATGACGCAGGAGGGTCCGCCACAGAAGAGGGAAGGCCCGGAAGATTCTCCAGGTGTAAGGAAACGCCATCCTTTGGTAACCCGAGGGACCTCCAGGCAAGAAAAACTCCTGGGTTAAGATGCGTCCTGGGTTTTCCAGCAAGGTATTGTATTCGGTTTTTGTTACTTGAGGTAGGGGAACCAAGGTTAATTTTCCCTGCTCATTCAGGACGAATCTCGGTTTAAGAAGGCACTCGGTAGAGGTGCTGATCAGGTTGCGCAACTGATTCACATTCCTCATGAGGTTTTCACTGAGGAATCCCAGAATGACCACTTTGGCCTGGTCGCTGAGGTTGTCCAGAAATCGCAGGTAGGCCTGGTCAGTGCCGTAACCGGAGACCCCAAAATTTGCGACCCGGCAGTGGAGAAGCTTGGACAGGGTATTGCTCCAGGCGTGCTCAGAATCAACTCCGGCACCTTCGGTAAAGGAATCTCCATATAACGACACGCAGGTTCTGGTGCCTGCAGGGTCGGGAAAAGCTGGAATGAGGCGTGATCCTGCGGCATCCATAGAGGCAGGCGGAGGCAGCCACCCTAATCGAGGTTGGTGTCTCCTTACATAGCTTTCGTAAGACTCGGTTAAAGAAAGAGGAGTAAAGCCGATGCTATATTGGACGAGCTGACACGACTTTACATAGGCCAAAAACTCTCCAAAGCCTGCAACTATGACAAAAATAATTATCGTGCCGCAAAGACGTACGCTGAGTCGCATGGAACGAGGACAGTTATCAGGATAATTACATAAGGAGGAGATTGAATAGATTTTTCCTGTTAACGGTTATCGACAAAGTATTCCGGTCTCCGGCCAGGGCCATTTTTCCGGCAATTATTCCCGATACCACTCATTGAGTTCGTCAAATTTGGCCAGAGGGAGGACTATCACAATTTCCACGCATCCCTGATCCGATCTGCGATATTTTACCCGGAAAGAAAACCCGCGTAAAGAGGGGGGCCGGAGAATGCCAGATCATCCTAAATACATTGAAGATATTTCGCAACACCTTGCGCCGGCCGGCGGGGGCAGGTTGCAGCGGCACATGGGTTATGCTAAAAACTAACATCAGGATGAGTAGGCCGGAAGAAGGGCAGGGCTTGAAGGAAAAGCCAAATAAATATCGGATCTTGCATGTTATTGACCACTTGGGCAGCGGTGGCGCCCAGGAGACGGTTTGCCAACTGGTCAAGTACAGCCAGGCCGAGCGCTTCCAGCCGGAAGTGCTGACCCTGCATGGTTTCGGTCATTATTGGGATGTGCTGCGTTCCTGGGGGGTGCCGGTTCGCACCCTGGTGCCGCAAGGTTTTGCCCGGGCGGCGATTCCCTTCATATTCCTGAGACTTGTTTTTCTACTGGCTCGCAACCGGTATGACATCGTGCACACTCATCTCATCGGGGCCAATGTCCTGGCGGCTCCCCTGGCGGCCTTGTACCGGGTGCCGGTGCGCTTCACCCACGATCAGACCCATGATGATGTCCGAGGTTATTCTTTCATTCACCGTTGGCTGGATACTTTGGCCAACCGGCTGAACCACCGCGTCATTGCGGTTTCCTCCTCCATCTGCACCTTTTTGTGCCGCCAGGAAAGAATTCCAGCCGACAAAATCTCGGTGATCTATAACTCAGTGGACCTGGTGCGATTTTCTCCCAGAAATGACCCCAGGGCGCGGGAAGAGGCCAGACAGAAGTGGCATGTGCCGGCAGAGGCTCTGATTGTCGGCGGGGTCGGGCGGTTGCACTACCAGAAAAACTTTCCTCTGTTTCTGGAAGTGGCGTCTGAAGTCTGCGCCCGGCTGCCCCAAGCGCTGTTTGTTATTGCCGGAGAGGGGCCGGAACAGGCCGCGTTGGAAGAAATGAGCCGGAAGTTGGGCCTTGCCGCTCGGCTGCGGTTCCTGGGATTTGTCAAAGAAATGCCGGAGTTGTATCAAGCCCTGGACCTTCTGGTGCTCACCTCACATTTTGAAGGGACACCGTTGACGGTCCTGGAGGCCATGGCCATGGGGGTGCCGGTGGTGGCTGCCCGGGTGGACGGGGTGGAGGAAGTCATAGAAGACGGCGCCGACGGCATCCTGGTGCCCCCGGGCAACAAGGACCTTTTCGTCACAGAAATCTGCCGGGTGCTCCAAGACCAAAGCCTGCGGCAAAGGCTTTCCCGGGCCGGCCGGGAAAAAGCGCGGCGGCGCTTTTCGGCAGAGGCCATGGTGCGCCAGGTGGAGTCGCTGTATCTGCAGTATCTGGAAAATGGCAGTGCCTCTGATGAGAAGAATTGCCTCCCGCCTTTAGTACATCCCGCGCAGCAGTCATGAATAAATTCCCTGAAGACTGGAGTTCTGGCTGTCGTTGAAACAGTGGCAAGTGAAAATTCTGGTGGCCCTGGCCGGCATTATCATCGGTCTGGTCGTCGTTGAGGCGGGATTGCGAATCCTGGGGATCCAGTATCCCCTGTTCTATGACTATGACCCATACATGGGCATCAAATTAAGGCCCGGGGCCAAGGGGTATTGGACCACTGAGGGAAAAGGGTTTGTCAGCATCAACAGTGATGGTTTAAGGGATCGTGAGCACCCTGTCAGCCATCCCGCCAATACCCTCAGGATTGCGGTGCTGGGGGACTCCTATGCTGAGGCTTTGCAGGTGAATCAACCAGAGGCCTTCTGGGCCATCATGGGCCAGGAACTCCAAAAGTGTGACCGCCTGCGCGGCCGAAAGGTCGAAGTGATCAACTTCGGCGTCTCGGGTTTCGGCACCACCCAGGAATTGTTGATGCTTCGCCACAAGGTCTGGAAATATTCCCCGGATGTGGTCCTGCTGGCCTTTACCACGGGGAATGATGTGTCGGACAATGCCAGGATATTAAAAAAGATTGATTATGATCCCTATTACATCTATCAGGGGAATAAATTAGTATTGGATGACCGGCAAGCCAGGGAAAATTGGGAAGCCAAACAACACAGCCTCTGGAAGAAATTGGACCTTGATGCTTTTCTTACCTTGAGATTCTTTCAGGTAATGAATCATGCCAAGGACTTGTTTTGGCAATGGTGGTTGCCTCAGGCTGCCGGCCAGGGACCGTATGCCTCCCTTGAGGGGCACGAGCCGGGGATGAGCGATCAGATCTACCAGAAGCCCACCACCAAGGACTGGCAAGAGGCCTGGAGAGTAACGGAGGGCGTCCTTGTGGAGATGCGGGATGAGGTTGTCCAGAAAGGGGCCCGGTTTTTCGTGGTGGCCCTGAGCAACTCCATCCAGGTGAACCCGAATCCCGCCGTACGTCAGGCTTACGCCAGGGCGCTGGGGGTTCCTGACCTGTTTTATCCCGACCACCGCCTGGCCGGGTTTTGCCAGGAGCACCATATACCTGTATTGCTGCTGGCGCCCTCCTTCCAGGAATACGCCACCCGGCACCAGGTTTATCTCCATGGCTTCGGGAAAACCCTTGGCAAGGGCCACTGGAATCAGCAGGGGCACCGTCTGGCCGGAAAAACCATCGCCGCGTGGCTCTGCCCCCAACTCCAATGACGCCCTCCCTAAATCTTTCCCTGCTGGCTGCAGTGCCGGGGGTGCTCTTAAATCGGATTTTCCTGCTGAGGACAGGCAGTATCACCAGAGCCGGCCAGTTCCATTTCTTCCTCACCAGGTCCGGCAGGAGGCCGGTACAGGAACCAGAGACGAGGTCTAAAAACGGGTAAGAGCGATGCGGCTGTGGGTGGAAAAATTTCTTCTGGTGGCAGCCGGGGTCATCGTGGCCCTGATTATGTGCGAGGTCGGACTGCACCTGGCCGGCATTGAATACCCGTTTTTTTATGACTACGACCCGGTGATCGGGGTCAGGTTGCGCCCCGGCATACGGGGGTATTATCTGAAGGAGGGGGGCGGTTATGTCAGCATCAACAGCGATGGTTTGCGAGATCGGGAACATGCCCTGAAGAAACCCCCGAAGACGATAAGAATCGCAGTCCTGGGTGATTCTTTTGTCGAAGCCATGCAGGTGAACCAGCAAGAGGCTTTTTGGTCGATTCTGGCGAAAGAACTGCAGCAATGTGAGGGTCTGCGGGGTCGCCGAATTGAGGTTATTGATTTTGGCATCTCAGGTCTCGGCACTGCTCAGGAATTGCTGGTTCTCCAGAATCATGTCTGGAAGTATTCGCCGGATATAGTGTTGCTGGCTTTTACCACGGCGAATGATATTTCTGATAATTCCAGAGCATTAAAACAGGTTGATTACAATCCGTACTATGTTTACCGGGACAATAAATTAGTATTGGAGAATCAGCAAACCAGAGCAACCTGGTTGGCAGAGCAAAATAACCTGATTCGTCAGGCTATCTTCCATTGGGGGATCGACAGATTAAGGCTCTTGCAAGTGCTCTATCATGCCAAAGAAGTTCTCCAGGAATGGTGGGCGCAACATGATGTGGGCAGGAGGATCGGCGCCTCCGGGCCAGGTCAGGAAGCCGGCCTCAGCGATATGATTTATAAAGCGCCCACCACCAGGATTTGGCAGGATGCCTGGAGAGTGACGGAGGGCGTCCTTGTGCAGATGCGGGACGAAATCACCCGGCACGGGGCCCGGTTTTTCATGGTGACCCTGACCAACGGCATCCAGGTGAACCCGAATCCCGCCGTACGTCAGGCGTATGCCCAGGCGCTGGGGGTTCCTGACCTGTTTTATCCCGACCGCCGCCTGGCCGGGTTTTGCCAGGAGCACCATATACCTGTATTGCTGCTGGCGCCCTCCTTCCAGGAATACGCCACCCGGCACCAGGTTTATCTCCATGGCTTCGGGAAAACCCTTGGCAAGGGCCACTGGAATCAGCAGGGGCACCGTCTGGCCGGAAAAACCATCGCCGCGTGGCTCTGCCCCCAACTCAGCGATCCGGGGCGGTCTGGCCACCAGGGAGCTTCATGAAGTTTCGAAAAGTCTGGGTCTTTTTGCCTTCAGCCAACCGGGATGGCGCCGAATTATCGGCCCTGGAATGCCTCGATGCCCTCCAGGACCTGGGAATGAACTGTCATGCAGTCCTGCCCAGAAAGGGACCATTATTGGCTGACCTGGCCGCCAGGCATATCGGGTATCAAATCCTTCCCTACCAGGTATGGATAGAACCACCACCGGTCCCGGTGGCAAAACGTCTCCTGGTGACCTTGTGGAATCTGGTCATCACCTCTCTTGCCACTGTTCTCATCAGCCGGCGTAAATGCGACCTGATTATTACCAACACCGTGAATATTTGCACCGGGGCCCTGGTGGCCAGGCTGCTGGGGCTCCCGCACGTTTGGTATTTCCGGGAGTTCGGCTCTGAGGATCACGGCTGGCGCTTTCATCTTGGTGAGAGCCTTTCTCTGGGGATCATCAATCGCCTTACCACACAGGGTCTGGCAGTCTCAAAGGCAGTGGCAGAAAAATATCGGGCAGTGGTTATCGGCGCCAAGGTACAGCATGTGTACCAGCCCGTGGCTGTTGATCAGGCTCCTGGACCAGAAATCTTACCCGCCGGGGGAAAGGCCCGGTTTACCTGCATCATCGTGGGCCGGCTCCAGGAAGGCAAGCGCCAGGAGGACGCGGTGCGCGCGGTCGCCGAACTGCGGGACCAAGGGATAGCCGCGCAGTTGTGGGTGGTGGGGGGGCGGGATCAGGCTTATGGCGATTTTCTCCAGAATCTGGTTCAGGAGCATAATCTGACGAAACAAGTTATGTTCTTGGGACAGGTCAACAACGCTTTTCCCTATATGCAACAGGCTGACGTTCTCCTCCTGTGTTCCCGCTGCGAGGCCTTTGCCAGGGTGGTGGTGGAGGCCATGAAAGCCGGCAAACCGGTGGTGGGCACCCGCAGCGGCGGAACCGTGGAGCAGATCCAGGAGGGCTTCAATGGCTTCCTCTATAATCCTCGGGATTATAAGGAATTAGCAGCAAAAATTAAATATCTTCATGATCATCCGGAAGAGGCCCGAAAAATGGGGGAAAATGGACGACGGTGGGCCATGAGGACCTTTACCCGGGAGCAATACCGGGAAAAGCTTGCTGAAATTCTATCCTCGTTATCAAACGGTTAGGGTGCCTTGACAGAGGAGGTCATTTCTAATATAAATAAAATTCATCGATCTGTGAGTGTACGCTTAATAATAGAATATTTGCCGGTTTTATTCCTGTCTTGTTAAGGTTCGAGTTGCTGATGCCTTTGGGTGTGTAAGTAATCCGGTCTCATTTTATTGTTGTTGCTTTATTAATAACTCATTATTTCTACCAGCCGTCTAAAAAAATACTAAACCATCAACTACGTTCCTTGGAAAATTCTTCTGAGATCAAGAGCAGTATTCCCACAAAAAGGCTCACCTGGTCCTGGAGTTGGTGGCAGGTCAAGATCCTTGTTGCCGGAACATTAGTATACTATCTTTTTTCCTCAGGAAAGCTGTCCCTGGACCTGTTCCATCAGGCCTTCTCCCTGGGCGGCCTGTTGTATATCGCCCTAGCGGGCGCCTTACTTATGTTTGCTTATTTTCTCACCTCCTGGCGCATTTTCCTCCTCTTCAAGGCGCAGAGTTTGCTTTTTTCCGCAAGGCTTTGTTTTCAGATAAATTTGATCGGCTTTTTTTTCAACAATTTTCTTCCGGCTTCCATCGGCGGCGACGCCATGCGCGCCTACTATTTTGCCAAGCGGCGCCGGCATAAGATTGCCACCATCCTGGCTACCCTGGTCTATGACCGCCTGCTGGGTTTTATGGCCTTGGTTTTGTGGGCTTTTACCGGCTTATGCCTGGCCTGGTTCGCGGATGGGATGTTTGTCTGGACGAGGGAGGTTCGCTGGGGCTTTAAGGGGCTGGCCGCCGTTTTCGGTATTTTTTTCCTGTCGTACCTGCTCTCCCGTTGGCCGCGTCTTATGGGTTGGCTCGAATCCCTGCTGGTCAGGATCTCCTGGGGGGAAGCTCTGCTGCGTTTTTTGACGAGCATTGCCAATCTGAGCAGATATGGGCTTCTTTCCCTGGGCCTTTTGGGGATTTCCATGACCGCCCAGATTGCCGCAACCCTGGCGCTCTTCTTCACCGGCCTGGCCTTTGGTCTGCACCCGAAGTTCTGGTTGACGATTATTCTGGCGCCCTTGATTTTTTTAAGCGGCGTCCTCCCTCTTTCGCCGAATAATATCGGATGGACGGAATACCTGGGGTCGTTAATCTGGGCCTCTCAGGGGATGGGCCAGGGCGGCAATTTGTGGCTGGCCTTCCGGCTGGTCATGGTATTCTTTAGTCTCAGCGGTTTAATTGTCTATCTGCGTCTGCGGGCAGGAGCGGTATCACATGAAAGTTGAGTTTTATCGCCATCAACTGGGGGAAGCGAACCTGAAACGCTTCGCTCAGGTCATGCACACCATCTTTCTGACCACCGGGGATGAAGTCGCCCTGTTTGAACAGAAGTTTGCCGAATTTCTGGGCGAGAAATATGTCATCGGGGTGACCAGCGCCACGGCCGGCCTGCACCTGTCTTTGGTGGCGCTGGGGGTCGGGGCGGGAGACGAAGTCATTACTACCCCCATGACCTTTGTGGCTACGCCGCTTTCCATCATGCATGCCAATGCCACCCCGGTGTTCGTGGACGTGGAAGAGGACACCGGCAACATGGATGCCAACCTGGTGGAGGCCGCCATCACTCCCAGAACCAGGGCAATCATGCCGGTGCATCTCTATGGCCAGATGGTGGACATGGTGCACCTGAAAGCACTAGCCCGGAAGCATGACCTTGCCATTATTGAAGATGCGGCCCATTGTCTGGAAGGGGTGCGGGACAATGTCCGGGTAGGGCAGTTGTCGGACGCGGCCTGTTTCAGCTTTTACGCCACCAAGAGCATCACCTGCGGGGAAGGTGGAGCCATCAGCACCTCCGATGCGGAGCGGCGGGATATGCTGCATAAGCTCAGGCTGCACGGCATGTCCAGGGATGCCCTGCATAGATATACCAAACTTTACCAGCATTATGATGTGGACGTGCACGGCTGGAAATACAATATGTACAATTTGCAGGCCGCACTGCTCATCGATCAGATAGATGAAATCGAGAGTCGCCGCCAGGCCCGGGAACGGGTGGCCAATTACTATCGGGACAGTTTTGCCGGGGTCCAGGGTTTGGAGATGCCGACCTGCAAGCCCGAAATCAAGCAGGGGCATCACTTGTTCACTATCTGGGTGGACCCGGACCGGCGGGATCATATTCTCTGGGCCCTCCAGGACCAAGGCGTAGGCGTGGCGGTCAATTACCGGGCTTGCCACCTGTACACGCTTTTTCGTCGGCAATACGGCTACAAGGAAGGGGACTTTCCCCGGGCCGAGAAGATCGGCAGCCGGACCATCAGCTTGCCGTTGTACGCCTCTCTCAGGGATGAAGAAGTGGAGTATGTGGCCGGCACGGTGAAAAAAGTAGTGCGCAGCCTGGGCTAAGGCGGCCCGGCGGCAGAAAACCAATGCAGTTTACCGGAATCGTATCCCCAAGTAGGTTGTGACGTAATTAATCACCATGTGCGGCATTTGCGGCATCGTCTATACCGATCCAGAACGTCAGGTGGACCCGGGTTTGCTGGAGAGAATGGCCAGGATCCAGGCCCACCGGGGGCCGGATGACCGGGGCGTCTGGCAGCAGGGTCCCGCCGGGTTGGGACACGTCCGGTTGTCCATCATTGACCTGTCTCCGCTGGGCCATCAGCCCATGAGCAATGAAGATAATTCCGTATGGATTACCTATAACGGTGAGATTTACAATTTTCTCGAACTCCGGCAGGAACTCCAGCAAAAGGGCCATACTTTTCGCTCCCGCACCGACACCGAGGTGATTATTCATCTCTGGGAAGAAGAGGGGGTCAAATGTGTGGAGCGGCTTCGGGGCATGTTTGCCTTCGCCATCTGGGATGACCGGGAGAAAGTGCTTTTTTTGGCCCGGGATCGGATGGGGAAAAAGCCCCTTTTTTACGCCATGCTGCCGGATCGGTTTCTTTTTGCCTCAGAAATCAAGGGGATCCTGGAGGATCAGGACTTCCAACCGGAAGTCGACCTGCGAGCCATCCATTATTACCTGGCCTATCAGTCCGTCCCCTCGCCATATTGCGCTTTTCGAGGCATCCACAAGCTCCCTCCGGCTCACTGCCTGCTGGTCAAGGATGGCGCCGGGGTTCCCCGGCGCTATTGGAAGCTCTCATATCATGAAAAACTATCTGTGAACGGGGCCAGGGCAGAGGAGCGCCTCCAGGAGGAGATCGTCGAGCGACTCCGGGAAGCCGTCCAGATTCGGCTGGTGAGCGACGTGCCGTTGGGGGCGTTTCTGTCCGGAGGCCTTGATTCATCCATGATCGTGGCCCTCATGGCCGGCATTGTCAACCGTGCGGTCAAGACCTTTTCCATCAGCTTTTCCCAGGAGGAATACGACGAGGTCCGCTACGCCCGGATGGTGGCAGACCGGTATGAGACCGACCACTACGAATTCGAGGTCACCCCTGATGCCAGGGCCATCTTTCCGGAGCTTGTCTGGCATTACAATGAGCCCTTTGCCGACCCCTCCGCCATTCCCACGTATTACGTCTCCAAGCTGGCCCGGCACCATGTCACGGTGGTCCTAAGCGGCGACGGGGGCGATGAAAATTTCGCCGGCTATCCCCGCTATGCCTTCCATGGCCAGTTCGGCCAGCAGGGGGGGTGGTTCGCCAAGTTGCAGCAATGGCTGGGAGGACTCTGGGCCTGGCAGGCTTTCACCCGGCAACAGCAGTTGTGGAAAGACCCCGGAGCGTTACGGGCTTTCTCTCCCCGCCTGTTTTCCTATTACTGGCGCATCACCCAGGTTCATGAGCTTTATCAGGCCAATCTCTACACGGACGGCATGAAAGCCGCCACCGCAGCTTATCCGGCTTTTCGGCTGATATTGGAAAAGTATCGCGCCTCTGATGCCCGCTCTTTCCTGGACGCGCTGTTGAACCTGGACCTGGATCTCTACCTTCCGGATACCCTGATGGCCAAGGTGGACATTGCCTCCATGGCCCATTCCCTGGAGACCCGGGCTCCCATGCTGGACCATCAGTTCTTGGAGTTTGTGGCCAAGATACCAGCCGATTTAAAGCTGAAAGACGGCCGGCAGAGTAAATACATTTTTAAGAAGGCGGCCGAGCCTTTTCTCCCTCGAGAGATTATTTACCGCCCCAAAATGGGATTTGGCGTTCCCACCGACCATTGGTTCCGCGAGGATCTCAAGGATCTGGTGAACGATACCCTGCTCAGCCCCAAGGCCACAGGCAGAGGCTACTTCCGTCGGAATTCTCTGGAGAAGATGCTGGCTGAGCATCAGAGCGGCAAGAAAAATTGGCAGTACGTGATCTGGAATTTGTTGATGCTGGAGTTGTGGCATCAGATGTTCATTGACCAGACGTTAGCCCCGCCGGCCCCAAGATCAGTATGACAGCTCCAAAGCCTTCGGTGATGATGATCATCTACAAGTTCCGTCCGGTGGCCAGCGGCGCCGAACTGCAAGCGGAAAGACTGGCCTGCAAGTTGGCGGAGTTGGGCTTTCCCATGCAGGTGCTCACCGAACGCCGGCACCCTTCCTCTTTGCCATGCGAGGTTTTTCAGGGGGTAAAGATTCACCGCTGTGATTTTCCTCTCGCCTATCTGCATCGGGAGGCTGGCCCCACGCTGCGCTATCTGGTCAGAACCCTGCACACCTATGATATCCTGCACAACCACCAGATGTTCGGCCACGCCATAGTTTCGACCCTGGTCGCCAGGTGGTTTGGCAAGAAGAATATTATTAAGCTGGCTTGTGCGGGCACATTTGGGGACCTGGAGGTGTTCTCCCAGTTCAGTTTTGCCAAATGGGGCCTGAAAGTGTTGCGGATGGCCGATGCCATGGTGGCCGTCAGCCATGAAATCCGGTCCGAGTTGCTGCGTTACGGATTTGACCCTGAGCGCATCCATCTCATCCCGAACGGGGTGGACCTCGAGATGTTTCGGCGGTCCCGCCCCTTGCCGTCCCATCGCCCCAAAAGGTTTATCCTGTTGGGCCGCAGAACCCCCCAGAAGGGCCTGGATACCGCCTTGAAGGCCTTAAAAATCCTGGTTGATAAAGGTTTCGGCCCTGACCTGGAACTCAAGTTGTATGGCTATGATTATGCCGAATGGGATTACCGGCACATGGCCCAGGATTTGGGAGTGGAGCGGTATGTGAGCTTTCTGCCCTTTGAGAACGAGGTTCTTGACGTGTACCAGGATGCTTATTGTCTTTTGCTGCCCAGTGTGGGGGAAGGTCTTTCCAATGTGCTCCTGGAGGCCATGTCCCTGGAAATGCCAGTGATCGCCAGCCGGGTGAGCGGCAACGTGGATGTCGTTGACCATGAAGGCAACGGCCTGCTCATCCCTCCTGGTTCGCCGGAAGCTTTGGCCCGCGCCATGGCACTGGTATTGTACAAACCTGATCTGGCCGCAGCCTGGGGCCGCCAGGCCCGCCGGAAAGTGCAGGAGCATTACTCCCTGGATGCCGTGGCCCGGAAGTATGCCAACCTCTATGAACTCCTGATGGCCCGGAAATCAAATTATTCAAGGTTCGAAGATCTGTGGAACTGAATTCTCGCAAACCGGTCATTGTCGTAGCCCCGGGATGTTCAGCAGAGTTGATCCAGGAACTCTTGAGCAGCCGACTCCTGCCATCTTATACCGATGTTCCCGTCCTCCTGCCCCCGAAGAATAAAAGGTGGCACGGCGATTTGATGAAAGCCCCAGGCTTTTCTGGGGGGGCTCAGATTTTTCCGTCGCCAGGCTGGGGATTTTTTTCCATGGGCCACCTGAATTGGCTCCGGGTCAACCTGCGGTCTGCCGGGAACATCTATCTTTTGATACCAAAATCGCCCCTGCAGGACGCCGCCACCGCACTGATATCACTTGCCGTCCTGATGCTTTCGGCAAGAACCATTACCCTGCTCCTGGCAACCCCCGAAGCGGTTATCGACTTGGACGGCCAGGGTTTCTCCGAAAGATGGCTCTTCCAGGATATCAATTGCAAAATCCTGGCTGGCAAATTTTCCAGAATTTGCTGGTTCCTGAGTCCCTGGAATATCTTGTATTTTCTCATGTTCAGCGGGTTGATCCTGCGGCAGTCGCTGGTAACCTTCGTACAATCCTTGACAAAAAAGACTGCCCAGAAAAAAACCCAGAAGAGATGTAAGGGTCATATAATGACGAAAGTATTGTCCCCCCCATCGGGGCGAAAATGAGAGACAGCCATACCTTGAACCGCTCTCAACCGCAACTGCCTCCATGTCGTCAATAGAACATGCAACGGTTCGCAACGCCGGATTATTATTAATTCAGCGTGGCGGTCTCGTCCTCAATGCCCTTCTTTTTGCCGCCCTGGTGCCCCGGCTCATGGGGCCGACAATTTACGGACAGTTTATTCTGCTGACTTCTCTGGCTATGTGGATCGCCAACGGTTCAGCCCTGGGCATAACTCCCATCATGGGCCGTTTTGTGCCGGAGTTTGTCAACCGGGGCGACAGAGAGGGATTGCTCAAGTTTGTGGGTCAGATGGCTGCCTTCAGACTCCTGTTGGCAGCGGCGGGGGCCGCCCTTTATTTCATCCTTACCAGGTTCTGGCTCCAGGAGTTGGACTGGGTGGTCTTAGGGTTCATGGGAGTATCGCTCTTCTTCAGCATTACCAGCCTCTTCATCTACAACGTGTTTCTCGGACTCAACCAGGCAGCCAACTGGGTAATGAATGAAACGCTAAGATGCTGGGGTTCCCTGATCCTGGTGTTGGCGGGAGGGTCGCTCTGGGGGCTCAAAGGCGCCTGTCTGGGGCTGGCCTTAACGGATATTATGGTGTTGGGTGTCGGTTGGAAATGGGGCCGGGGATACCTGGGGGAAACCTTTTCGAGGCTGGAGATGGGCTATCTGATGCCTTTCTTCCGGTTCGGCTTCCTGTTTTTTGTCTCCGATATAATCCTCTCCACCTTCCAGTATAGCGGTGCCACCCTGATACGAGTCATCACCGAGAATTACAACCAGGTGAGCTACTTTGGGCTGGCCCTGCAGGGGTACCTCATGCCGGCGGCGGCCTTTGACCAGCTGGCCATTGCCTTTGCGCCCTTTCTAACCGGGCTGCTGGCCCGCCAGGAAGCCTTGACCTTTGAATATTGGGTCGGGCAACTTCTCAAATGGCTGGCGGTAAGCGGCGTCCTGGTGGTTTTCGTGACCCTGTTTCTGGCGGATACCCTGATTCCCCTGCTGATAGGCGAGGCTTTTTGGCCAGTGGCCCTGAACATCACGATTATGACCCTGAGCCTGCTCATCCAGGGGGTGGTCAGCGTCGGGGGCGCGCTGACCATAGTGAAGGAACGACCGAGGGTGAACCTGGTGGCCTCAGCCCTGCGGCTTTCCGGTTTTCTGTTGGCGGGGGCCATCCTGATATCCTGGCGCGGCAGCCTGGGCGCCAGCCTGGCAGTTGTCGCCGGGGCAGGGTTGCAGGCGGCCTTTTATCTCACCTGCTGGCACAAACTGGTTTCCATGTCCTGGCGCTCCTGGCTTCTGGCCCTGGGATTGGGCGCGGTGTTTGTGCCCTTGATCCTGTTGAAATCCTCCCTGGCGATAAATCTGTGCCTGGCCGCCATTGCGGTGGCAGGCTACCTCGGGGGCCTGCTGCTGCTGGGATTGGTGACCCCCGGGGAACTGACCAAGGCGTGGGGAGCTCTGGTGTCCCGGCAGGTTCCCGTAAGCCCGAACTCCGGGGAAAATGAATAAGCGCGGTTTGACCGCCGCTTCATGCCGGTCCCCCGGTGGCACCCACCGAGGCCACCGGCACCGGTTTGTTCCCTACGCCGCCAGACCCTGCGGGGTTTTCCCTCCTACCAGTAATAGGTGGCCAGGCCGCCCAGCTCCATTTCGATTTCCAGCAGGCGGTTGTACTTGGCGATGCGCTCGCTGCGGCTGGCCGAGCCGGTCTTGAGCTGCCCCCCGTTCATGGCCACCGCGAAGTCCGCCAGGAAATCGTCTTCGGTCTCCCCGGAGCGGTGGGAGATGAAATACCGCCAGCCCGCAGCCTGACACATGCCAATGGCCTCGATGGTCTCGGTCACCGAGCCGATCTGGTTCAACTTGATCAGCGCCGCGTTGGCGGATTTTTCCTTGATCCCCCGGCCAATGTATTTGGTGTTTGTCACAAAGATATCATCGCCCACGACTTCAATTTTGTCCCCCAGCCGCTCGGTGAATTTCCGGAAACCTTCCCAATCGTTTTCCGCCAGGGGGTCTTCCCAAAGAACAATAGGGTATTTTTTCACCCACTCCTCGGCCATGGCGATCAGATCGTCGCTGGTTTTCCGGCCGGTCCCGGACTTCTGCAAATCATAGACGTCGGGTTGGTCGGTGACAAAGGAACTGGCGGCCGAGTCCAGGGCAATGGCAATGTCTTTCCCGGGCTGGTACCCCGCTTTTTCGATGGCCTGGATGATGACCTCCATGGCCGCCTCGTTGCTGGACAGGTTGGGAGCAAAACCGCCCTCGTCCCCGACGCTGGTGGCCAGGTTGCGGGCCTTGAGCAGGCCCTTCAAGGCATGGAAGGTCTCAGCCACATAGCGCAAGCCTTCGCGATAGGTGGGCGCCCCCAGGGGAACTGCCATGAATTCCTGGATATCCACACTGTTGTCGGCGTGGGCCCCGCCGTTGATGATGTTCATGCAGGGCACCGGCAGACGTCGGCTGCCGGGGCCGCCCAGATACTGGTAGAGGGGCAGGCCCGCAGCCAGGGCCGCGGCCCGGGCCACCGCCATGGATACCCCCAGGATGGCGTTGGCCCCGAGTGTGGCCTTGTTCGGGGTGCCATCCAGGTCAAGCATGAGGCGGTCGATTTCCACCTGCCGGTAAACCTCCAGACCGATGAGCTGCGGGGCTATTTTGTCCTGGACATTGGCGACGGCCTTAAGCACACCCTTGCCGCCATAGCGCCTGGGGTCGCCGTCCCGGAGCTCCAGGGCTTCGTTTTCACCGGTGCTGGCGCCGGAAGGCACCGAAGCCTTGCCCATAATACCGTTATCCAGAGTAACCATCACGCGTACAGTGGGGTTGCCGCGGGAATCAAGAATCTCCAAAGCCTTGACAGCAGCTATTTTGGGGGCCATGACGCAATCTCCTTATGCAAAGTTGGAATAAAGATGGATGATTGGGCTTATCACGATCTCCCGGTTTGGGAGTTTAGCGAAGGTAAATTTCCCATAGCATCTTTCCCAAGATTTTTCAATGGGGGACGCAATACTCATAAAGAAACCCCCTGCCCCGAAAAGAGCAGGGGGGTGGAAATGATCTATCTTTTAACCGAACAACAACGACCAGCAACCGAAAAGCGCAAACTGCCTACAAGGCCTTCACCTTGCCCAGTGTCCGGCCCTTGGCGTCCACCAGGTGGATGGCGCAGGCCAGGCAGGGGTCAAAGGAGTGGACTGTGCGCAGCACTTCCAGGGGCTTTTCAGGGTCGGCCACCGGGTTGCCGATGAGGGAAGCCTCGTAGGGGCCCGGTGCGTCGTTCTGGTTGCGGGGGCCCGCGTTCCAGGTGGAGGGTACCACGGCCTGGTAATTTTCAATTTTGCCGTTTTTGATGACCACCCAGTGAGACAGGGTCCCTCGGGGCGCCTCGTGGAAGCCGAAGCCCCGGATCTCACCGTTGGGGAAACTGAACTTGTTCCAGGTCTTGTAGTCTCCTTTGGCAATGTTGTTGACGAGGGCCTGCCACTGGACATCCAGGGCGTCATAGAGCACGGCGCAGCGCACCGCCCGGGCGGCATGGCGGCCGATGGTGGAGTGGAGCGCCTCCGGCCCCACCTTGGCGCCCGCCACCTTGCTGACGGTGGCCAGGGCCAGTTCGACATATTGTTTGGTGGGTCCGTGACCCGCAGCAAACATGCACAACACGTTGGCCAGGGGGCCTACCTGGGCCGGCTGGTCATTAAAGGAGGGGGATTTCACCCAGGAATACTTGCCCTGGTCCTGAAAAGCGGTATGTTGGGGCACCGTGGTCTCGTCATAGGGATGCCTGGTCCAGTCGCCGTCGTACCAGGAATGCTTGATGGACTCCTTGACCCCGAAGCGGAACAACTCCGAGTTGAAGTCGGTGATGGGTTTGAAGGTCGCCAGATCAGCCTTGGCGATATACCCGCCCGGCAGGTGGAACTGGGTGCCCCTGGTGTCCATGGGCATGTCTGGTACGGACAGGTAGTTGGTGACGCCGGCGCCGTACCTGGTCCAATCGGCGTAGAGAGCGCCTATGGCGCAGACATCCGGGAGATAGACATTTTTAATGAAACCGCCCACGTCGTCTATCAGGGTCTTGATGTAATAGAGCCGCTCCATGTCGAGGGCCGAAGAGGTGTCCAGGGCGATGGGGTTGGCAACGCCGCCTACCACCAGGTTCTGAACGTGGGGGGTTTTACTGCCCAGGATGGAGACGATCATGTTGGCCTTCCGCTGATATTCCAGGGCCTGGAGGTAATGGGCCACGGCCATGAGGTTCACTTCGGGGGGCAGCTTCATGGCCGGATGACCCCAGTAGCCATTGGCAAAAATCCCCAATTGGCCTGAGCCCACGAAGGTCTTGAGTCTGTCCTGGACGGCCTTGAATTCCCTGGCGTTGTTCAGGGGCCAGGAAGACAGGCTATCCGCCAGCGCTGCCGTCTTTTGGGGGTCTGCGTTCAGGGCCGCGGGGATGTCCACCCAGTCCGGGGCGGAAAGGATATAAAAATGCACGATGTGATCGTGAATGCCGTGGGCGGCCAGGATGAGATTCCGGATATACTGGGCGTTTAACGGGACTTCGAGGTTGAGGGCATTCTCCACCGCCCGGCACGAGACCAGGGCATGCACCGTGGTGCAGACGCCGCAGATGCGCTGCGTGAAGGTGGGAGCATCCCGGGGATCCCGCCCCTTCAGGATAACCTCGATGCCCCGCCACATCTGGCCTGAAGACCAGGCATTCACCACTTTGCCGTTGTCCACCTCGCAGTCTATCCGCAAATGTCCTTCGATCCGGGTGATGGGATCGACGGTGATTCTCTTGGCCATATAAGTATCTCCTTGCCGCTGAATTGGTCCCGCTGGCGCGTCCCGGGCTCGGGTGCCGGCCCGGGGGTGTTAAAAATTGCTGATCCGTTACAAATGCTCCACCTTGGTGAGCACCGCGTATTTTTTCACAATATAAAGATAGGCCATCAGTTCCACGGCGATAATCCCCAGCGTTATGATGATTTCCGAAAGGGCTGGGAAATAACGCCAACCGGGGCCGGCGCTGTAGCCGATGAGGAAGGCGTTGAAGCGATAGAGGGCTCCCGCCAGGAGCATGGCGGCGGAGCCCACGAACAGCCACTGGGCCCGCTGGCGCAGGGCCGGAGAGATCATGAGCAGGAAGGCCGCCAGATAAAACAGGTTTTCCAGAATGAACATCTTGCTGGTGAGGTTCCCCTGGAAGATGAGGCCCAGGTAGCCCCGCCAGGCCAGGTCGGCAAAGCGGAGAACCAGGTAGACGCCGATGATCCAGGCCATGGTTAGGCCGATTTCGGCGATCAGGGGAGTCTCAAAGGGCCTTTTGAAGGCCAGGGAAGAGAGGATGGACTCGAAGATGGTAACGGCAAAGCCCATGGTAATAGCAGACAGAAGGAAGAACAGGGGCAGAAATCCCGTCTGCCAGAGGGGCGAGAGCTTATAGCCGGCGATGATCATCAGGGTGCCGAGGGATGACTGGTGCATGGTGGGGAGCAATATGCCCACGGCCACGATGACCGGCAGCCAGCGCTCCAGACGTTCCCGAATGGCCTGCGCCCGGGGGTGGGAGGAACCCTCCAGGATGGTGGGCGCCAACTCGATCCACAGCACCACCACGTAAGCCGAGATGCACAGGGCCACTTCCACCAGGACGGAGTTGAAATTGACATACCAGGGCAAAAACAGGTGGTAGCCGTTCCAGTAGCGGCCGATGTCCAGGAAGATGGCGGCCCCGGCCAGGGTGTAGCCGAAGACGCTGGTGAGCACCGCGGAGCGCACCAGGGGATGGTACTGCCAGCGGTTGAGAATATAAACCAGGAGGGCCATGGCGTAGCCGCCGCAGCCCAGGGCGGTGCCCACCAGGACGTCGTAGGTGATCCAGAGGCCCCAGGGGTAGCCGTCACTCAGGTTGGTCACGGCTCCCAGGCCGTAAATGTAGCGGTAGATGATGAGGATGAAGGCAACCAGAGCCAATTCCGCCAAAAAGAGAAAGGGCTTGGTGATGATATTTCCCCCTACAGGTTCGTGTGCGTGCTCCATATGAGGCTCCTTACCGTCAGGGTAAGTCCTGTTTGGTGGTATTTTTGTAAACGATATAGAAAAGGCCGCCCAGGACCACGTAGGGGGCGATCATCCCTTTATAAAGACTGTGCATGAGGGTCTCGGAAGTGGCGGCGGTGGATTCGCCCGGCAGGGTTGGCAGGCCGAGCTTCTCGTAAGGCACGCCGGACAGGATAAGGACCTGGGTGCCGCCCCCGTCCGTTTTCCCGTAAATATAATTCTGGTAAGGGGTCACCAGGCGTTCGCGCCGGTCCTGCGAATCCACCCGGTGCAACGGATAGGTGGCGGTCTGGCCCGGTGTCAGGGCCAGTCGGCGTTTGGCCTCTTTCAGAAGATCCTGGACGTTCCCGAAAATGGAGGCGCCGTTGGGACAGAACTCGCAACAGGCCGGGTAGTTGCCCTGGGCCAGCCGGTGGGAACAGAGTTGGCATTTCTTGATCTGGGGAAAGGCCTGGTCCCATTGAAACTTGGGGATATTGTAGGGACAGGCCACCTGGCAGTACCGGCAGCCGATGCAGGCGTCCTTGTTATAGACCACCGCGCCGGTGTCATGGTCTTTGGTCATGGCCGACACCGGGCAGGCGGAGACGCAGGCCGGGTCGACGCAATGCATGCAGAAACGCCGGATGAAGGAGTAGCCGTTCGTTTCCTGATCCTTGAATTGTCCGGTGCCGTTGGTATACAGCTTGACGATGTTATACGTTTTGGCCGACAGGTCCAGGGGATTGTCCCAGATGCTGTCGGGGGTGGAATGGTCCGGCGGCAGGTTGTTGTATTCCTTGCAGGCGGCCATGCAGGCCTTGCAGCCGATACAGACCGTGGCATCGTAGAGGATGCCCACGGCTTCGGGGAGACGCTCCCTGGGTTCCCGGGCCAGCACCGGCACCGGACTCAAGGCTGAGGCTGCCAGCAGGCCTCCGGTGGCCGAAACTTTCAGAAAGTCTCTTCTGGAGAGTCCCATGGCTTAGTCCTCACCGGCCTTGTCATCGGTCTTGCCTTCCTGGCGTCCTATCTTCATGGCAGCCACCGCGCCGGCGCCCAGGGCGGCGCCGGCCAACCCGGCCGCCAATCCCACCGTGGCCGCCGATGGACCATGCCCCTCCGGAGGGGTAATGGGAGGATAGGAGGCCGGCGGGGTTAGACGCAAGGCCCCGCCGCCCACCCGCTGTCCTTCCCCGGTCTTATAAGGCATGCCCGCAGGGGTAAACCGCTCCAGGCTGGCCTGGGCCACAATGGGTGCGGTAAAGCCCACACCTTTTTCGGAACAGCCGAAACAGGGGCAACCGGTGCCCACCGGCCAGCTTCTGGCGCCCACGTCGCCGAACAGCAAGGCCGGGCAGTTGTTAAAGGTCTCCGGTCCCTTGCAGCCGAGCTTGTACAGGCACCAGCCCCGGCGGTGGCCTTCGTCGCCGAATTCCAGGGCGAACCGGCCGGCATCGAAATGAGCCCGGCGCTCGCAACCCTCGTGAATGAGGCGGCGGTACGCAAACCTGGGCCGGCCCTGGGCGTCCAGGTCGGGAACTTTCTTGAAGGTCAGGAGGTAGAGCACCGTTGACAGAAAATTGTAGGGGTTGGGCGGACACCCCGGGATGTTGATCACCTTAAATTTGTCGCCCAGGGCTTCCTGGGCGCCCACCGCGCCGGTGGGGTTGGGCGCGGCCGAAGGGATGCCGCCCCAGGAGGCACAGGAGCCGATGCCGATGATCGCCGCGGCCAGGGGCGCGGTTTCCCTCACCAGGTCCAGCATGGGTTTGCCGCCGATCATGCAGTAAACCCCGCCGTCTTTGGTGGGGATGGCCCCCTCCACCACCAGGATGAACTTGCCCCGGTTGGCTTCGATGGACTTCCTTTTGGCCTCCTCCACCTGGTAGCCCGCGGCCGCGCTCAGGGTCTCGTGGTAATCAAGGGAGATGAGGTTCAGAATCAGGCTCTCCACCGTGGGGTGGGTGGCGCGGAGCAGGGTTTCGGTGCAGCCGGTGCATTCCTGGCCCGACAGCCAGATGACCGGCGGGCGCTGGGGACTGGCCACGGCTTCGGCGATTTTTACCGCCGCTGCCATAGGGAGCCCCAGACTGGCCGTGACCACGGCGCAAACTTTCAGGAAGTCCCGGCGGGAGACCATGCCGAAATGTTCCGGTAACCGTTCCAAGTCCTTATCCTGCATACGTCCTCCGGTATTCGTTCATATGACTAAAAATCCTGCAACATCTATCCCCTATGGTCGCGCGAGGCACAGGCTCCACGGACCGTCAGCGGAGGTATGAGCATTTGAGTCAAAGAGAATGGTTTCGGTGACCGAACTGCCGGACACCGATGGGGAAATGGGCCAGTTTCTTCCTATGCAACACACAGGAATCAGGGAGAAATCGCTTCCCAAATGCAGTAATTTCGCGGTTTCCCTGAGGCTAACACCCCCTATACCAAATAATATCTATGCCGTCAAATAAAAATACCCTTGTGAAAAATATCATAAATTTTTTTACATGAGCCCTCAAAACCGAAGAGGAGGAATTGGTTGCAATCTTGATAACTTGTGACTATGATGACAGTAGGTTTCAGGAATATGTCAGCAGGCGATCCCGGCAAAACCTGGTAAGCAGCGACCTGCCGCCGGATTGTGCGGAGAAGGTCGCAAGCCTTACCAGCGCGGTTGGAGAACTCTAGATCACTGAAAGGGTTTCTGAAGAGGTCTCAGGGCCTCAAAACTCAATGCCCAGGGGCGAGTATGGGACCCCATGATTTTCACGACCTGCCGGAAGGGGACGGAGTCCTCATCCTTTCCTCCCAGGGAGTGATTCTGGCCGCCACCCTCCAGGCCGAGCGGCTGCTCAGGCGGCGGCTTACGCCCGGCCAGACCCTGGCCCTGGCCGAGATTTTCACCCCCGAGCACCTCTCCCAGGCGGAACTGGCTGTGCAGGAGGCCCTGGACGCCGGCACCCTGCGTTCCAACCTTCTGGCCCGACTCTGCCCGGAAAGGGAACACGTCCTTTACCTGAAATACTCGGTAGCTCCCCTGCATGGCCCGGCCAACGAGATCATGGGCGTGGTCCTCACCTTCCATGACGACACCCTGAGCCGGTCCTGGTCGGCGTGGTCCGACTTCGGTCCGGGAGTGGAGCCCGACGCATTCTTCGAACATTTGGACCGGGGAGTCTTTGTGGTCAACGACCGCTGGCGCATCACGGCCTTTAACCGGCGGGCGAGGGAGATTACCGGCTTTACCCGGGAAGAGGCGGTGGGGCGTTTCTGCTGGGAGGTCTTTCAGGCGGACCGGTGCAAGCGGGGCTGCTTTTTGCGGGCCACCCTGGAAGACGGGGCCAGCCGCCGAAATCAGAATGTGCGCATTTACACCAAGAGCGGCGAGCCCCTTGACCTGCTGGTAAGCACCGCGGCCGTCAAAAACAAGCGCCAGGCCATCGTCGGCGGGGTGGAAACCTTCCAGTCCCTGGGGCTGGCCCTGGTGGAGGAGGAAAAGCCCCCGGTCATCCCCGGGGATGTGGAGATCATCGGTTTAAGCTCTCCCATGAAACGCCTCCTGGCGATGCTGCCGGATGTGGCCGCGTCCGAGGCCACCGTGGTTCTGGAGGGAGAGTCGGGGACCGGCAAGGACCTTTTCGCCCGGGCCATCCATCTGAAAAGCCGCCGGGCGAAGGGCCCCTTTGTGGCCTTCAACTGCTCCGCCCTGGTGGAGACCCTGATTGAATCGGAACTGTTCGGCCATGTGCGGGGCGCCTTCACCGGGGCGGTGAGCCACAAGGTGGGCCGCTTTGAATTGGCCCGGGGTGGCACCCTCTTTCTGGATGAGATCGGCGACCTGAAGCCCGAACTCCAGGCCAAACTTCTCCGGGTCCTGGAGACCAGGGTCTTCGAGCGGGTGGGGAGCACTACTCCCATCCCCCTGGAGGCCCGGGTCATTGCGGCCACCAGCCGCAATCTGGCCCAGGAGGTGCGCCGGGGCCGCTTCCGCATGGACCTCCTCTACCGTCTGCGCACCGTGCCCTTTTTGCTGCCCCCCTTACGGGAGCGGAAAGAGGATATCCCCCTCCTGGTCAACCACTTCCTGGCCCGCCTCAACCGCATATACCGCAAAAACGTCCGGGGTGTCGACCCCAAGGTGATGACGCTGCTGCAGCAATACTCCTGGCCGGGCAACATCCGGGAATTGGAAAGAACCCTGGAACATGCCTTTGTCTTCGTCAAAGGGGCCATTATCTCCCGGGAACATCTGCCCGAATTGAGATCCCCCCTGTCTAGGCCTGTCGCGCCCCAGGCTGCCCCGGAGGAGGAACCGTCTGCCAGCGAGGTTCTCTCCATCCAGAAGGCCCTCAGGAAAGCCCGGGGGAAACGGGAGGCGGCGGCTCGCCTGCTGGGCATCAGCCGCAGTTCTCTGTGGAGAAAAATGAAGGATTACGGAATGTTATAAGCTTAAGGACTCTTGCCAAACCAACCAAGTGTGCCCTCCTCAGCAAATCCCACCACCAGCTTTTTTCCGTTTCAATTGTTTCAAAACTGTTTCAAAAAATAAAATATAATTGAAATACAATTAGTTACAATATTGGGCCTGTTCAATTGTTTCCTCTGCTGATTTGGTTCTTTTTTATTAAATAATAATTGAATCAATAAGTTATATAAATGGCACCAGTATTGCCTCTGAGAATGGGCAAATATCCCAAAAATACGGATGCAGGGAGGTTCCCCATGGAAGGCAAAAAGCCCCAGAAGCCTGATATTGACGCCTTGATGGAAAAATATCCTCGTCATCCCCAACATCTCATCAGTCTGCTCCAGGACGTCCAGGCCGCGTTCAGCTACATCTCTCCCGAAAACCTCAACCTGGTCTGCGATTATTTGGGTGTGCCCATCACCCAAGCCTGGTCCGTTGTCACATTTTACAAGTCCTTCAGCCTCGAACCCAAGGGGGAGCACGAGATCAAGGTATGCCTGGGCACCACCTGCCATCTTAAGGGCGGCGAAAACCTGGCTTCGGCCTGTGAACGGGTTCTGCAGGTGGAACGGGGCCAAACCACCGAGGACCTGCGTTTCACCCTGGACACCGTCAAGTGCGTGGGGGCCTGTTCCGAGGCCCCGGTGGTCATGGTCGATAAGGAGTATCTGGGCCAGGCTTCCCTGCTTTCCCTCAAGCAGCATCTGAAAAAGCTGTAAAGATGGGTCGGTCAGGAGGACACAATGAAGAAAATCATGAGTGCAGCCGAACTACAGGACCTGAGCCAAACCCTGCTGGCGGCGTCTGATCCCGACCAGCCGGTGGCACGGGTCTGTCTGGGGCCGGGTTGCCTGGCCCTGGGTGCGGAAAAAGTCTCCCAGGCGTTCCGGTCGGCCCTCAAGAAGAGCAATGCCAATTTCAAGGTGCAGCCTCTCATCAAAACCACAGGCTGTCACGGCCTGTGCAGCCAGGGCACCCTGGTCAACCTCTCCCCCGGCAACTTCATGTATGTGCGGGTAAAGCCCGAGGACGTGCCGGAAATCGTGGAAACCACCCTGGTCGGCGGGAAGGTGGTGGAGCGCCTCCTCTATAGTGAGAACGGCACCAGGTATCGCACTGCGGCTGACATTCCTTTTTACCGTGCTCAACAAAAGGTCATCCTCAAGAACGTAGGGACCATTGATCCCCTGGACATAAAAGATGCCATCATGGCCGGGGCGTACCAGTCCATGGCCAAGGCCCTCCTGGAAATGTCACCGGACGAGGTTATCCACACGGTGGAGGTTTCCGGCTTGCGGGGCCGGGGCGGGGGCGGCTTCCCCACGGCCTATAAGTGGCGCCGGGCCGCGGAAAATGCTCAGGAGAAGCCGGGGCCGGTGTTTCTCATCGCCAACGGCGAAGAGGGGGACCCCGGCGCCTTCATGGACCGGGCCATCATGGAAGGAGACCCCCATGCGGTCATCGAAGGGATGATCATCGGCGGCTACGCCATGGGAGCCCACCAGGGCTTTCTCTATGTGCGGCATGAATACCCCATCGCCATTCAGCACCTGTCGGTGGCCGTGCAGCAAGCCTATGCCCTGGGCCTCCTGGGCAAAAACATCCTGGGCAGCGGTTTTGATTTCGACATCCAGCTCAATCGGGGCGCCGGGGCCTATGTCTGTGGGGAAGAAACCGCGATCATCGCTTCCCTGGAAGGCCGGGTGGGCGAACCCGTGGTCCGGCCGCCCTACCCGGTGGAACTGGGCCTTTGGGGCCGCCCCACGGTCATCAACAACGTGGAAACCTGGGCCAACGTGCCGCATATTATTCGCCTGGGGGCCGAGAGCTACGCCAAGCTGGGGGTGCCCCACAGCACCGGCACCAAAATCTTCTCTCTGGTGGGCAAGGTGAGAAATTCTGGCCTGGTGGAAGTGCCCATGGGCATCAGCCTCGGGGCTCTGGTGGAGGAGATCGGCGGCGGCGTGCCCGGCCAGGCGCACTTCAAGGCCGTGCAGACCGGAGGGCCTTCGGGGGGCATTGTCCCTTATGAGTTGAAAGATGTTACCGCCGAGGCTGCTGAGAAAAAAACTCTCTCCGTGGACTTCGATTCCATGGCCAGGACCGGCTCCATCATGGGAGGCGGGGGCATGATCGTCATGGACAATCACGATTGCGTGGTTGACCTGGCCCGCTACTTTTTGCGCTTTCTGGAAGAGGAGTCCTGTGGCAAATGCCTTCCCTGCCGCCTGGGCTTGAAGGGCATGCTGGGTTTTCTGGATCATTTCGCCAAAGGCGAGGGCACCCCTGAGGACATCGACGCCCTGGAAAGCCTGGGACAGGCCCTGGTGGACGGGTCGCTGTGCGGCCTGGGAAAGTCCGCGCCCAATGCGGTGCTTACCAGCATCCGCTATTTCCGGGATGAATACCTGGCTCACATCGTGGATCACAAGTGCCCGGCGGGGGTCTGCAAGGACCTGATCAGCTTCAGCATTGACCCGGAAACCTGCGACGGCTGCGGTCTGTGCGCCGAAAACTGCCCCGAGGAGTGCATCACCGGCAAGAAAAAGAAGCTTTTCACCATTAACCCTGCTGCTTGTATCCGTTGCGGGGTGTGCCGGGATGTGTGTCCGGTGAACGCCGTGCACGTGGCTTAGGGAGGCGTAAACATGAGTTCCAAAAAGGCGAAAAAAGACGATTCCATCGATTTCACCATCGACGGTCAGAAGGTCCAGGCCCGGGAGGGCTGGACCATCCTGGAGACCGCCCGGGCCAACCACATCGACATCCCCACCCTGTGTTATCACCCCGCGCTCCATCCCTGGGGCAGTTGCCGCCTGTGCGTGGTGGAAATCAGGCAAGACGGCCGGACCAACGTCACGGCCTCCTGTCTGGCCAAGCCGGCGGCTGGCATGGAGGTCCTGACCCGGTCGGAGCGGGTGGAGAATGTCCGGCGCTGGGTCCTGGAAATGCTGCTGGCCGAATGTCCGGCCTCTCAGGAGATCAGGGACCTGGCGGCCCGGCATGGGGTGACGGCCACCCGCTTTGCCATCACCGACCCCGCCGAGGAATGCCTCAAGTGCGGCCGCTGCGTGGCCGTCTGTAACGAGGTGGTAGGTGTGCGGGCGCTGACCTTCGGCTCCCGGGGAGTGAAAAAGAAGCTCGAAACCCCCTACCGGGTCCCCAACAACATGTGCATCGGCTGCGGCTGCTGCGTTTCCGTGTGCCCCACCGGGGCCCTGCAAAAACGGCTGGACACCGTCCGGGGGGATATCTCCCGCCGCACCGGCGCCAGCTTTGCTCACTGAGGGAGGTGAACGATGAAACGGGAACAAGCCCTCAAAGAAAGCGGGCCTACACCCCGGCTCGGAATTTTTCTCTGCGAATGCGGCGTTGAAATCGCTCCCCGGATTGACCTTGAAGTCCTGGCCAAACTGGCGGGCGGCAGTCCTGATGTGGCCCACGTAGAGGTTCTGCCCGCTTCCTGCCTGACTCCCGGGTTGGAGCGCATTCAAGAGATGGTGAGAAAAAAAGGCCTCAATCGCGTCATTGTGGCCGGCTGCGAAAGCCGCCTCCTCCACAAGAAATTCGAGCAGGCCCTGGCTGAACTGGGGTTGGCGGAAGGCCAGTTTGACCTGATCAACCTCCGGGACCACGTAGCCCGGGTGCACCGGGGCAAGCCCAAGGAGCTGGCGGAAAAAGGGGCCAAGCTCATCCGGGCTTCCCAGGCCTGGTTGGAAACACTGCAACTTGCGCCCCGTCTCCGTATCGACTACCAAGGGCCGGTAATGATTCTGGGCGGGGGCATTTCCGCCTATGGCGCGGCCCAGGAACTGATGGAACACGGCGTCGAAACCATTTTTGCCCGCCCCTTCGACCTGGCCGAGGAAAAAGAGCGGGCCTACCAAATCTTTCCGGGGGAATTTCACACGTATGAGCGGCTGTGGAAAGCCATGGACGAAGTGGAAAAAAGCCCCTTGGTAAAGAAGGTCAGGGTAGGGGATCTGCAGGAGGTTTCCGGCCGCTTCGGCGATTACACCGTCACTTTCGCCTCGCCGGATCAGGAGGAAAGCCTGGTATTCAAAACCGGGGCCATTATTGCCGCCCTCGCCTGGGAGATCAGCCATCAACTGCCGGAATTCGGCCACGACGGGGAGCGGGTCATCTGCCAGCTCGAAATGAACGACCTTCTCCGGAAAGGGGCTCACATAACCGGTCCGGTGGTTTTCTGGGTCAATGACCTCCTCGCCGGCCAGCCCTTCGGCGCGCACCTGTCCTTGAAGAGCGCCTGGCACATGGCGGAGTATCTGAAGGAAAACTTCCCGGAATGCCAGGCGGCCATCCTCTATGACAGTGCCATCGACATTCCCCTGGGGGACGTGGACTTTGTCCGTGCCCGGAGGCTGGGTATTCCCCTGATTCCTTATAGGGGCGAGGTCCGCCCCACCGTCAGGCAGGACAGTATTGCCTACGAGAGAGCCGATGACCGCACCGAACAGGAATTGGATTGGCGTCTGCTGGTGCTCTCCCCTCGCCGGGGACCGGGAAAGAAGGCGCTGGCAACCGCCAAAATCCTGGGTCTGGAGGTCAAAGAGGAAGAGTTCCTGGAGCGCTATCCCCAGATGGTGAGGCCGGACCAGGTGGTCCTGGGCGAAAAGCTCATGGTGGGGTCTGCCTGTCAGCCCTGTGACCTGCGCGGGGCCATCAGCCAGGGACACCGGGTGGCCGGCAAGACCGCGGCGCTGGTCAAAAAGGCCCAGGCCGGCGAACTCTTCGCTCCGGCCGTGATTTCCATGGTGGACCAGGACAAGTGCTCGGTGTGCACCCTGTGCCGGGAGGTCTGCGACTGCCTGGCCATCCAGCCGGTAAGCGGGCCGGTGGCCGGCCTCGGCCACAATGTCCCCCGCATCGTGGACCCTATGCTCTGCACCGGGGAGGGCACCTGTGTGGCCTCCTGCCCGGAAATGGCCTTGACTCTCACGAACTGCACCCTGGCCCAGCACGAAGCCCGGGTGACGGCCCTGGCCCAGAGCCTGGCCGCCGACGAGGTCATGGGGTTCGGCTGCCAGTGGAGCGGCGCGGCCAGCGCTGATCAGGCGGGTTTGCGGGGATTAAGCTACAGTGACCGTTTTTACCTGTTGCCGGTGCGCTGTCTGGGGCAGATTGACCCGGTGGTCATGGGCCGGGCCTTCCTGGAAGGGGCCAATGGCCTGCTGCTGGTGGGCTGCAATCCCGAGGAATGCCACCACAGCCACGGCCTGGATCACACCTGGAGCCGGGTGTGGGCCTTAAAAAAACTGCTGGCCCTGTGCGGCCTGGAACGGGACCGCATCGCCCTGGCTCATAGCGACATCACCAAACCGGAGGAGTATGTCCACACGGTGGAGAGCTTTATCAGGACCATGGACCGCTTCGGCCCCATCCAGCGGGACGCCGATACCCAGGGCAAGCTGAAGGCTCTCTATGACGCGCTCCATACCTACCGGGTGCGCTGGGTCCTGGGGGTGAGCCTGAGGCGCCCCTGGGAAACCACCTACCCCATGCACATGCGCAACCCTGCGGCCTATGACCAGACTCTGACGGAGATCCTCACCGAAGAATTCTTCCGGGCCCAGGTAACCAATCTGCTGCGGCAACGGGGCCGGTCCCTGCAACTGGCTGACATCGCCCAGGCATTGCGCACTGATGAGGAACGGGCCTACGACTACCTGAAGGACATGGGGCACGATGGGCTGGTCTCCATCGTCTTTATCAACCGTACCCCTTACTACGGCCTGCCCTTCGGTCCTCAGTGAAGGTGCAGGAACAGGAAAAGGTGTGGGGGAGGGGGCGGAGGGACAGTGGCCCCTTTCCCCCCGATCCCCTCTTGGGGGCTCATTTGGCAGGGGGAGCCGGGGTGAACGTCCCGTCTTCCCGGTCCACTGACGAACTGTTGAAAAACCGCCAAAAGAGGGAATTTGTCAGGCTGAGCGCAGCTTAGAAACTCGTATGTTCAAGAGGCCGGGATCATTCACTTCGTTCAGGATGACAAAGAAAAGCAATCTTTCCACAGCCTGCTAAAGGGGGGAGAGGAAGGTGGAGGGTCAGAGCAGGGCGGGTTGAAAATTCGCCCCTGCTCCCTGGCCCTCCCCCTTGCGGCTTTATCCTTCAATGGCCGTGGGGCCAGGGTTCGTCTTCCCGTTCCTCCATGAAATAAAAGAAACGGTCCTTTTCGATCTCCTTGTGGGAGACAGGGCATTTTAGTTTGATTTTGCGGTCGCCCACCTCGATGATTTCCCAGTCTCCCCCCCAGGGGCCACCTTGAAAGAAGATTTTATCCCCCACCTGGGCGGGGTAGGGACGGAAAACCAGGACCCGGTGGCCGCCTTTTTTGCTTTCAGCCATGACGTTCTCCTTTTTTGCCAGCACGCAACTCTTGTGACCCGAACCCGCAAAATCGCTCTATGCCGCCATCAGGCGGTCCGACAGCTGCTCCACCAGGAAGAGCAGGGATTCGAGGTCCAGGTAATCTGCGACGCTGCCGTCAAAGAGGTAATGGACCTGGGCCGGGAAATCCTCCTCGGGGTCGGCTTCCCAGAAAAGCATGAGCACCGGCACCTTGGGAAGGGGCCTGAAGACCACTTGCAGATCGGCATCCCCGGCCTCCTTGACCGGCTCGCCTCGGAGACGGGCAGCGGCCGCCTCCAAGTCCTTTTGCTTTCCGGCAAAATGAACCGCCAGTTCCCCTTCCAGACGCTTTAAGGTCTTGGTCTTGGAAATGGAGTTCGGCAGGCTCTGATAGGTGATCCAGGTGCCGGTTTCCTCTGCATCACCCTGGGAAGCCAGATAATTATAGATCAGAATGGCGTCCCAGGGATTTGCTGCCACACCTTCGGGATAGCAGACCTTATCCTTGAAGACCCGGATGATCTGGCCGAAATACGTCAAATCCACAAATGGGCAACCATCCTGCAGGCCGAAGCGCGCCCCCACCCCGTCAGCCAGGGCGGCAAAATCCAGGGGGGCCACCTTTTCCTGAAGCGCCTCCAAGGCAATGGCGATGGACTCCCGTCGCCTTCCGATCCCCGCGGCTTGCTGCGAGGTAATGTCCCCGGCCATGGCCCGGGCCGCCTCGGTAAGGTGCGGGCAGCGGCCCAGTTCCTCTCCTTCCTTGATAACCCGGGTGGCAAAGGCCAGACAGGTAGCCTGTCCGCAGTCCCCGCAATTGGTGCGGGGCAGCGTCTTGAGTACTTCCATAACAGTCAGGGGCATAACCTTCCCTCAATGAAAATCAAGTTCATCTTTTTCCACGGCCAGGTGCGCGACCTGCGAAACTCCGCAGCAGCTAAAGTCAGCCCGATAGTGCTCAAAAAAGGTATCGCAGGCCAGTTGACGCGCCTCCACCTCCCGCCAGACCCCGCAATATTCGCAGCGGGCCTCATACGTGCCCTTCGCGCTTCTTAATTCAGCCATGGCCTCTTCCTCGCTTTCTTTCCCATCTTTCTTGAACTTTCCGGCAAAGGCGGCCTGCCCTCCTTGAGCTTAGCCATGTCCTGACCATTCAGGTTATCATAGATCAGCCCGTTTCTGTCGGCGGAAACCGAACAGGTTTTAAAAATCTGAACGGGCCTCAGGTGCCGATTGGCAGTACCCGCCGGATAATATTTGGGCGTTCATTTTCCTTGACAAGAAAGAGCGTCCCACGGTATTATATATCTTGTAGCATGTCAGACTGAAAGCCGGACCGCGGGTCCGTGAACGAAATCGGGAGGGTGTGCTCAGACATACCCGCCCGTTTTTTTTCTGACTGTTGCGGTCCTGCCCTGGGGTTGGGACAAATTTTTTCACAAAGTGAGGTTCCTCGTACTATGAGGGAAACGGGTAAGGTTAAGTGGTTTAATGACGCAAAAGGCTTTGGTTTTATCACCCGCGAGTCTGGCCCTGATGTTTTTGTGCATCACACTGCCATTGAGGGCGCTGGCTTCCGCACCCTGGCGGAAGACCAGGAGGTCGAATTCGAGGTCGTCCAGGGAGCCAAAGGGCTCCAGGCCCAAAACGTGGTTAAATTGTAAATTGTAACCTGATGGGGGGCCTCGGATGACAGGCCGGGGCCCTTTTATGATGGTAAACGTGAGGTAGAGATTGGCTAAAAACCGCTATGGCTGGAATAAGCGCATCAAAGAGATGGCTCGCAAGATGAAGCAGGAAGACAAGCTCAAGCGCCGCCAGTCAAAATCCCGGGAAAAGCAGGCCGAAGAAACTCCTGAGCATACCGACAGGGAGCCGGAAGCTGCCAAAGTGGCAGAAGAGTCCCCGGTAGCCTGACCTGACGGCAGAGCTGTTAAAAGAGAGAGATCATGAGCATGAAATTATTTGTGGGCAACCTGCCCGAGAGCATGACCGATGAACAGTTAAAGACGGTCTTTACCGAGGCCGGTCACGTATCATCGGCCAAAGTCATTATGGACCGTTACACCGGCCAGCCCCGGGGGTTCGGATTTGTCGAAATGGAAACCAAAGTGGACGGCCAGCGGGCCATCTCCATGTTTAACGGCAAGGACGTGGACGGCAATTCGCTGAAAGTCAACGAGGCCCGGCCTCAGGCCAAAGGCGGCGGCCGCGGCGGCGGGCGTTTCGGTGGCGGCGGCGGTGGTGGCCGCTTTGGCGGCGGCGGAGGGGGCGGCCGGTCCCAGCGGAGATATTAGAAAATCGGCCAGCAGAAAAATTCGATCAGATTACCGGCAGGGGTGTTCCGCCTTGCCGGTTTTTTTATGGTAAAATTTTCGAATAGGAGGAGAGAACCATGGAACAATCTTCCGTACCCGAGGTGAGCCCGGTTTCCCGGACCCAGATCCTCATCCGCCTGCTGTTCACCGTGCTGTTTTTTATTGTCCTGGGCATTGTCCATTTTCTTATCAACCTGGCCACCGTCTTTCAGTATGTGGTACTGCTCATTACCCTGAAACCCAATGAACCGGTGCGCCGCTTCGCCAACCAGGTGGCCGCGTACGGCTACCGGGTGATGCGCTACCTGACCCTGAATGACAATCTGCGGCCCTTTCCCTTCAGCGAACTGCCCCAGGACATGGAGCCTCCGGTGAGCGAGGTGAAGTTCGATTAGGGGGGAGGATGGAAAGAGGTAAGGAATTGAAATTGCAGGGTAACCCACGGGATAGATGTCTCATTTCCGAGGGATGAGTATTCTGAAGAATAAAGAGAAAATCTGGACACCGGGTAGCACGGGCTTCCAGCCCGTGCCGGATGGGCAACTTATTAAGGCCAGGCGTCAGCTCCCACATTGGCAGATGGGGGGATCGACTTATTTTATTACGTTTCGTTCCACAGGATCTCATCTTCCCCCCGAGGCCCGAAAGATCGTTTTGGAAGCCTGCTGTTTCTTGAACGCTAAGAAATATCGCCTTTGGGCGGCGGTGGTCATGCCCGATCATGTTCACCTGCTCTTGACACCCAAAGAGAAAGCCCAAGATGCCTTTTTTTCCTTGACAGAAATCTTACATTCTCTGAAGTCATTCACCGGGAACAGGATAAATAAGATATTGAATCGACGAGGCATTCTCTGGCAGTAAGATTACTTCAACCGCATCGTTCGGGATGAGAATGAATTTTTAGAGAAATGGAATTATATCCGCAATAATCCGGTGAAAAAGGAATTGTGCCAGACCCCGAAAGAGTGGGACGCTTTTTATGAATATCAGGGAACTCATGATTGGTAACTTAGAGTGGTAGAACGGGCTTCCAGCCCGTTCTTGCACGGGCAGGATGCCCGTGCTACCGTTAACATATTGGCCTTGGTTAATCATGCATAACATCCGCAACTTCAGCATCATCGCCCATATTGACCACGGCAAGTCCACGCTGGCGGACCGGCTTATCCAGGCCACCATCATGGTGCCCGAACGGCTGCTCAAGTCCCAGATGCTGGACACCATGGAGCTCGAACGGGAGCGGGGCATCACCATCAAGAGCAACACCATCACCCTGCCGTACCGGGCCCGGGACGGTAAGGAATATGCCCTCAACCTCATCGACACGCCGGGCCACGTGGATTTTTCCTACGAGGTCTCCCGGGCCCTGGCCTCCTGCGAGGGCGTGCTGCTGCTGGTGGACGCCTCCCAGGGCGTGGAGGCCCAGACCCTGGCCAACCTGTATCTGGCCCTGGAGCACAACCTGGCCATCATTCCGGTGATCAACAAGATCGATCTGCCGCAGGCGGACATTCCCATGGTCAAGGAGCAAATCAAGCGGGAACTGGGTCTGGACCCGGATGCCGCCATCCTGTGCTCCGCCAAGGAAGGCATCGGCATCGCGGCTGTGCTGGAGGCCATCGTGGTCTCCATCCCGCCGCCGAAGGGCGCTCTTTCCGGCCCCTTGACCGCGCTCATCTTCGATGCTACCTATGACCCCTACCGGGGCACGGTAGTCTCCTGCCGTGTCTTCGACGGCAAAGTCAAGCCGGGGGACACCATCCTTCTTATGTCCAGCGGCACCCCCCATAAGGTGGAGGAGGTGGGGCTCTTCGGCCTCACCCGGGAACCCCGCCGGGAGCTTGCCGCCGGCCAGGTGGGTTATCTCATCGCGGGCATCAAGACGGTGAGCGATGTGAGGATCGGGGATACCATCACCCTGGAGAACAACCCGGCCAAGGAGCCCCTGCCCGGCTTCACCGAGGTCAAGCCCGTGGTCTTCGCCTCCATCTATCCGGTGAGCGCCGACGACTACGGGGCCCTGGCTGACGCCCTGGAAAAGTACAAGCTCAATGACGCCTCCCTGGTCTATCAGAAAGACGCCTCCGCGGCGCTGGGCCAGGGGTTTCGCTGCGGTTTTCTCGGCCTCCTCCACCTGGAGATCGTCTCGGAGCGCCTGGCCCGGGAGTTTGGCCAATCGTTGATCATGACGGTGCCGGGAGTGCGTTACGAATTTACCCTGTCAGACGGCCACGTGGTGGCGGTGGACAACCCCCAGCACTACCCCGACCCCACCCGGATCAAAAGCACCGCCGAGCCCTACATCAAGGCCAGCATCATCATCCCGGAGCGCTACGTGGGCGCGGTGATGAAGCTGTGCCTGGAGCGCCGGGGGGTGAACCCCCACTTCGGCAACCCGTCGCTCGGCCGGGTGGAGTTGAGCTTCGAGATGCCCCTGGCCGAAGTCATCATCGATTTTTATGACCGCCTGAAAAGCATCACCCAGGGCTACGGTTCCTTTGACTATGACCTCATCGGCTACCGGTCCAGCGACCTGGTCAAGCTGGACATCCTGGTGAACGGCGAACGGGTGGACGCGCTGGGCATGATCGTCCACAAGGACCGGGCCCGGGATTGGGCTGTGCGGGTCTGCGAACGCCTCAAGGAAGAGATTCCCCGGCAGCAGTTCAAGATCGCCATCCAGGGCGCCATCGGCGGCAAGATCATCGCCCGGGAAACCATCAGCGCCTTCCGCAAAGACGTCACCGCCAAGTGCTACGGCGGCGACATTACCCGGAAGAGGAAGCTCCTGGAAAAACAGAAGGCCGGCAAAAAACGCATGAAGATGGTGGGCGCGGTGGAAATCCCCCAGAGCGCCTTCGTGGCGGTGCTGCGGACGGATAAGGAGTAGCAGGAAAAGATTTGGGGGGAAGGGGGCCAGGGGTCGGGGGACCCCTTCCCCCAACCCCTTGGGTGGTAATTGTTGATGACTATCCATGTTGATGACGCTGCCGGGCTTTATGTCCATGTCCCCTTTTGCCTGAGGAAATGCCCCTACTGCGATTTTGCTTCGGGGACCGAGCTTGCTTTGGTGGCCGACTGGCTGAGGGCAATAAAGCGGGAAATGGGGTTTTATGGCGACTTTGCCCCGCGCTTTGACAGCCTTTATTTGGGAGGCGGGACCCCGAGCCTGTTGGCCGCGGATGAACTTGCCAGTCTTGTGGAGGCCCTTGAGGACCATTTTGCCTTTTCCCCGGACACGGAAATTACCCTGGAAGTCAATCCCGATGACGTAACGCCGCAGAGTCTGCAACATTACCGAGAGTTGGGGATCAATCGCCTGAGTCTCGGGGTGCAATCTTTTGATGACCGGGAACTGGCCTTTCTGGGGAGACGGCACGATAGCTCCCGGTCCCGCCGGGCCCTTGCCTGGGCCCGGGAGGCGGGCTTTGCCAACCTGGGGCTGGACCTGATCTATGGCCTGCCGGGGCAGATCGTCGAACAATGGCGGCGGAGTCTGGAAACAGCCCTGGGCTTTGGCCCCGAACATCTGTCCTGCTATCAGCTCACCATCGAGGCGGGCACCCCGCTCGCCCGCCGGCAGGCAGAAGGGCAATTTCAGCGCCTTTCTGAAGAGGCGGAGCGGGAATTTTTCCTGTTCACCTCCAGGTTCCTGGAAGAGGCGGGCTATCTGCACTACGAAATTTCCAACTTCGCCCGGGGCAACGAAAACCGCTCCCGGCACAACCGCAAATATTGGAATCACACGCCTTACCTGGGCCTGGGGCCCGGGGCCCACTCCTTTCGGGACGGGCGGCGCTGGTGGAATCACCGCTCCCTGAAAGATTACTGCCAGACGCTGAACGCCGGGGAGGCACCGGTCGCCGGAGAAGAAATACTCACCCCGGAACAAACCCGCCTGGAGGCCCTCTATCTGGGCCTGCGCACCAGGGAGGGAGTGGATCTGAATGTGTTACTTAAGGCCCAGCGGGGAAAAATCGGTCTGCAAGAAATGGTCAAAGCCGGACTGGCGAAGGTGAGAGACAACCGGCTCATCCCCACCCGAAAAGGACTGGTGGTAGCCGACCGCCTGGCCTTGGGATTCATGGACTGATGCGAATTTACCAGCGCTTGCCGATAATTTTGCTGTGGCTGGCTGTCGCCGTGACGGGCGGCCTGATGATCGCCGGCTGCGGAGTGCGACAACTCGTCCGGGGTGAACTCGCGCCCCCCGAAGTGCGGTTCAAGGGCCTGGGTTTGCAGCCTCCCACCCCCCAGGGCCTGCCCCTGACCGTGGTCTTGGCCCTTTACAACCCCAACCCGACCACCATCAAGGTCCTGGGTTATGACTACGAAGTCCGCGCGGCAGGGCAGGGCGTGGCCCAGGGGGTGAGCCATCAGGCGGTCACCCTGCCGGCTGGGGGTGAGACCACGGTAACGGTGCCGGTGGTGGTGAAACTCCGGGCGCTTCCGGGGCTGGTGCCGAGCCTCCTCCAGGACAAAAAAATTCCCGTGGACATCACCGGGGGGGTCAGGCTGCCCCAGACCCTGGGTTTTCGGGTGCCTTTCCACTTCCGGGAGGAAGTGGCCCCCCAGGAGGGCCTGGAAGAGATCAGGCCCTTCCTGGGTAAATAATCTTACTTCGGGCACCCCTTGGCCAGTTTTATCAAGGCCCGGTAGGGTTCCTCGGCGCCGGCCGGAAAGTCAATGACCAGGTCCCCCGGGTAGCCCTGGGTATCATCGCTCAGGATCACATAATCACCCTTGGCCAGATGCTCGTTGAGCATTTTTAAGGCTTCGGGATCATACCCTTCCGCCATTTCTATGAGTTTTGCCGGGGTGTAGCTCACAGCCCAGGCTTGTTCGGCCTGCAGTGCTTCCATGATCTGCCTCCTCTCCTGTGAAAAGTAAGCATTCATGGTTCCGGATCAAGGCTGGGATGAAAGCCAAAGTTCCAGGTTCAAAGCAGGGGAGGGTGGCTCTACTCACTAAGAAAGCGAGTCTGACGAAGCCCCCTTGGCCGGGAGTATAGGCATCCTGCCTGTGCTGCCGAGAGGCTTGGACTTGCGGCTACCCCATTGTTATCTGCGTATCGGACCGAGACCCTGGCCCAGCGCCCCGATATCCGGGGACAGCAGGAAAGGGAAGTAGATCAGGAAGGCCGCCAGGAGGACGAAGACCAGGAGGACCAGGGTGCGGCGCTCGGCAGGCACAAACCCGTGGAACAGTCCCACGATTTGCCGCCAGTGCAGAATGATATGCACGACCAGAAGCCCTAAAAAAACCATGGCGAGGTCCAGGTGGATGTCCCCCCAGTCATGGCGGTCCCAGCCGAACAGAGTCCGGTTGGCGTTGCGGCCGTATTTAATCCAGCGCTCCCGCCCGGGAACGAGGACATATTTCATGAGAAAGCCGAGTCCGGCCATGCCCATTATGATCAGGAACATGAGGGCGTCGATGATGAAAGTGAGTTTGGATTTGTCAGTCATACAAAATTCCTTATTTTTCTGAAGCTATGGTTAAAAAGACCTTTCTGCAGGAAACCGATTTCACCAGGCTACAATTGCAGGCTGTTCTAACATTCGGCGAACAATTAATATAAATCTAAAGTGAGCGATTTCATGGAAGATTTACTTGTAGCCGCAGGCTTCAGCCGGCGCATTCCATACCCCGACATATTAGCGATTACCGGCGTAACCTAAAGGTTGCGGCTACCAATCGCCCAATTCAGGAGAAAGAAAATTATCTTGAAAAGGTGTTTTATTGACTTTTCGTGGAGCTGTTTTACTTTTAGTCATATCAACCTCAAAAGGAGGAAAAACCGCATATGAAGGCAGCGATCGTGTTTACCGGTTCCGGGCCTCTGGTAATCTTATCTTCCTACGAGTCATTCACTGATCCCAAGCTGGCAGCGAAGTTAAATGCCAAGGGGATAAAAAAATACATGGGTTTTGAGGTGCCCCTGGAGCTTTGCCAGAAACGCTACGGGGAGCATTACCCGGTGGTGATGAATGACCTGAAGCAGACAGACGACCTCCGGGTCCTGGATTATGACGGCCACCATGTCTTCCTGACCTTCTCGTTTTCCGAATACGGCAAAGAATTCCGGCATGAATAATGCTTTGACGCGGGGCGGTTCCGGCCGCCCCGGAGGGAGCCTTTCTTAAAGCGCCACCAGAAGAACCGCCCACAGCAGCAGACCGGCGATACCCCAAAAAGCTGGCACAATTCCCCAGACCGGCAGTACCGTCAAACTCAGCCCCAGGGACCCCAGGGTAGCCCCGAGCAGGTCCACCGCATAGAACAGACCGTCGCGCCAAGCCGTGGCAGGCCGCGTCTTTTGCCAGAGACTGCTTGCTAAAGAAAACACGCCGCCACCGGCAAATCCGGCTGCAAAAAGAACGACCAGGTAAATTCCCTGCAAAATAACATCTGGGGGCAGATAGCCCGACGCCGCCTGAAGGGGGAGGACCAGGGCCAGAAAGAGGGTCAGCAGGGCCAGCCCGCCCTGGCAGGCGGCGAGCATGCCGGGAGTGGCCCGCCCCCGGGCCGCCCGGCGCGCCCCCCAGGCGCCTCCGGCTCCCATGCCTGCCATGAAGGCCGCCACCAGCAGCCCCAACTGGCGGTACAAGAGACCCAGGTGCACCTGGCAGAGCACCAGCACCAGGACCTCCAGGCCCATGCCTGCCAGTCCCATGACCAGCACCTGGGCCAGATAGACCCCGGTGGGCCGCCTTCTGAGAATAACCAGGCCACATAAGCCCATGAGCCCCAAGCCGGCCCAGGGCCACAGAGGCGGCAGGTTTTTCAGGGTAAAAAGAACCTCTTTCAGAGGCAAGCCTTCCCGGGCGCCGGTGAGGATCAGGTCATAAAAATAGCTTTTGGGATGGAGATCGGTGTTGATTTCCGGGGGGTAGCTGGTAAGGAGCTGGCGCACATATTCCTGGCGGGAGATGGACAAGTCGTCAAGGATATAATATCCCCGGACATAGCGCAGGTTCAAGCCCCGTTCGGTAAGCCGGGCCGTCAGGATCCCGGGGTCCCGCACCAGCAAGCCCTGAGTGGGGCTGGCCAGGAAGCGCACATGCTCGCCGGGGAAAACCACGACCTCGGGGAAAGTAAGCTTCAGGGTATGGTAAATCAGGGATAAATAACCGGCCCGCAGGGGATTGATGCTGGTTTCGCCACCGGTCAGGGTGAAGCTGAACACTCCGTCAGGCTTAAGGCGGCGGGCCACTATGGCGAAAAATTCCCGGGTATAGTAGCGGTTCAACTGGGCGCTGCCGGGCTCGGGCAGGTTCATGAGGATGACGTCGTAACGGTTTGTGCCCCTGGTTAGGAAGCGGCGGGCATCCTGAAAGATCAGATGCACCCGGGGATCTTTGAGCGGCAGGATTGCGGCTTTGGGCAACAGCCGCTGCACCAGGCGCACCAGGTCAGGGTCCAGTTCCACGTAGTCGATCCGGGAGACGCTGTTATACTTCAAAGCCTCCGGGATGAGGCCCGCGGCGCCCCCGCTAAGGAGGAGCACCTCCCGGGGATGAGGGTGTTCCAGCATCCCCAGATGCACGGCCATTTCGGCGGAATAGGGATCGGGATAGGTGAAATTCCAGACCCGGTTGGCGTAAAAGCTGGTCTGGTCGGCTTCCCGGGTGGCGCTCAAGAGGGCATACGGGGAATCCAGGGAGGCTGCCACCTGCCGGCCGGGCCACTGCACGTTTCGGGAAAAATTTTCCAGCGCCGGTGAGAAAATGAGGGATGCTGCCAATGCCAGGAGAGCAGCGCCCAGACCCAGGCGGCCGGTCAGATTGCGGGGGGCTGCTGCGGCCCAGGCGATCAGGGTAAGGCAGAATCCGGCCCCCAGGGCGATGGCCAGAGCGGGGAATTGTCCTACCAGGAGCAATTGCAGCAGACATACTCCCAGGGCCGCGCCCAGGGCCTCCAGGGCATATATGCGTCCGGTGGCGCCCACAGGTTCAATGGTGCGCCGGACCGCAGTGGCAAAGGGAAAAAAACAACCGGAGACCAGGCAAAAGGGGGCCAGCAGGGCCAGGAAAAGGACTAGGGCCGAGGCCGGCGGCAGGGACTGGCCGATGACCTCAGGGGCTAAAGTGGGAAGGGCCCGGGCCAGCAGCAGGGTGGCGGGCATCAGCAGGGCCAGCAGGGCCAAAAGCCCCGCCAGGATACCGGGAGTCGCAGTGCGGCGAGCCGCCAGCCAGCCCCCCAGGAGGCTTCCCAAGCCGGTCCACACCAGCCAGCACCACAGCCCCAAGGCCAGTTTCAGCTCCTGGCCCTGGGCCAGGACCAGGATCTCCCTTAGTATCAGGACCTGGCCGGCCAGGGTGGCGGCGCCATAAGCCAGAACCAGAAAACTCAAACCCCGGCGGGGAAGCGAAGGGGCGGGGGGATCCATAGGGCTGATACGCTGAGGTTAGAGGAGATTGTAGCGCTTGAGCTTTTCCCTGAGCGTTTTGCGGTCGATGCCCAGGGCCTTGGCGGTATCGCTTTTGTGGCCCCCGAACTTCTGGAGGGTGCGCCGAATGTGCTCCCTCTCCAGGTCCTTTAATCCCAGGGCTGTGCTTTCGGCGGGCGGCGCCAAAAAGAGGCCGGCATAGGCCAGGTCCTCGGTTTCAAGGTAGGGCCCGGTGCTCAGGACTACCAGCCGTTCCACGGTGTTTTCCAATTCCCGCACGTTCCCCGGCCAGTCGTGGTGCAGAAAGACCTCGAGGGCCTCAGGGGATACCCCCTTGATCTGATTGCTTTGTTTGTGAATGCGGGAATTGTATTTTTCCAGGAAATGGTCCACCAATAAGGGAATGTCTTCTTTGCGCTCCCGCAAGGGTGGAATGTGCAGGCTCACCACATTCAGGCGGTAGAAGAGGTCACCCCGAAAAGATCCTTCCTTAATGGCCTCGGACAAGTTCCGGTTGGTGGCGGCCACCAGACGCACATCCACGGTGATGAGGCGGTGGCTGCCCACCTTGGAGACCTTGCGCTCCTCCACGGCCCACAGGAGCTTGGCCTGAACCTCCAGCGAAATATTGCTGATCTCGTCAAAGAACAGGGTGCCCTGCTGGGCCATTTCGAACTTGCCCACCTTATTGGCATCCGCGCCGGTGAAGGCCCCCTTGACATGGCCGAAGAGTTCGCTTTCGAACAGGGTCTCCACCAGGGTGCCGCAATCCACGGTGATGAAGGGACGCTTGGCCCGGGAACTGAGGCGGTGTATCTGGCGGGCGATGATGCTTTTGCCGGTGCCGGACTCCCCGGTGATGAGCACCGTGGAGTCTGTGCCTGCCACCCGGGAGACCATCTCCATGATCCGGGCCATGCACTCGCTCTGATAAACCACAGTGCCCCGGCCGTCCTTGGAGGTCAGTTCCTGGCGCAGGTACAGATTCTCCAGATTGAGGCGGCGTTTTTCCAAAGCCCGTGCGGTGACGGTGCGCAGATCATCGGGGGCAAAAGGCTTGGAAAGAAAATGGAAGGCCCCGGCCTTCATGGCTTCCACCGCAGTGGGGATGGAGCCGTAGCCGGTGATGATAATGACTTCACAGTCAGTATCAACGGACTTGATTTTCTTCAGGGTCTCCAGACCGTCCAAGTCCGGCATGACCAGGTCCAGCAGGATGACGTCAAAGGAACTCCGCTCCAGCAGTCCCAACCCCTGGCGGGCGCTGGCGGCTTGCTCGACCTGGAAGCCCTGGCGGCTCAGGATCTGGTGGCAGGCATCCCGCATAGCCTTATCGTCATCCACCACCAGGATCTGGGCCCGGGGGGTGTTCCCGGAAGCAACGGCTTTAGGCATACAACTTACTGTAATATCGTTGTTTTTAGCTAATTTTAAAAAATTTCCCCGGCAGTTGTCAAGGAAAAGGGTCATTTCACCCCGGAACATCTCTCCTCTCAGACCGGGGTCTGACTTGCCCCGTTTCGTATCCCTCTGAAAAATTTCCCTATCTTGACTTAAATCAGGGCAAGACCGGCAACCATGATTACAATATACGTAAAATACCTGATCAGGGAAGACATCTTATGGCAAAGCGGCAGATCGTGAAAATAGACCAGGAAAAATGTGACGGCTGTGGTCTGTGTGTGCCCTCCTGCGCCGAGGGGGCCATTGTTATCGTAGCTGGCAAGGCCCAGCTCCTGGCCGATAAGTTCTGCGACGGCCTGGGAGCCTGCCTGGGTGAATGCCCCAGGGGGGCCCTTAGCATCGAGGAGCGGGACACCGAGGAGTTTGCGGGTCCGGCTCCCGGCGCCTCTGGCGAGCATGGCCGCCAGGAAGCCGTCAAATCCACAGAAGCTCCGGCCGAAAAACCTTTTGTATGCCCCGGCAGCGCCATGCGGCAATTCAAGCCGGCGGCCGCGCCGGAAGCCGGGACCTCGGCCCTGGGCCACTGGCCGGTCAAACTCCGCCTGGTGTCCGCCAAGGCGCCCTTCTTCAAGGATGCGGAATTGCTGGTGGCGGCGGACTGCGGTCCCTTTGCCGCCGGGGATTTTCACGCCCGGTATCTCGCCGGCAAAGCCGTGGTCTGCGGCTGTCCCAAATTTGATGATCAGGAAGAGGCCGTCGTCAAACTTACCGGCATCCTCAGGGAAAACGACGTCAAAGGGATCACCATCGTCAACATGGAAGTTCCTTGCTGCAGCGGGCTCATTACGGCGGTGCGCCGGGCTCTGGAAGCTTCCGGCAAGAGCCTGCCGGTGTCCATCTGCACCCTTTCGGCCCAGGGTCAGGTGGTGCAGCAGGCCAAAATCAAAGCGGCGTGAGGCAGAATTATGGAACAGATCAAATGCCCAGGACAGGATACCCGTTACTGGAAGTCTGACGACATCTTCACGGTGGAGTGCCCCAAGTGCGGGGCGGAAATGGAGTTTTTCAAGGATGATACCCGGCGGCGCTGCGCCTGGTGCGGCCACCTTTTCTATAATCCCAAGATCGAGATGGGCTGCGCCGAATGGTGCCAGTATGCCGACAAATGCGTGCCCGAACTGGTCAAAGAAAAGCAGGCCATGCAAACCTTCAAGGAGCGCCTCAAAGAACGGGCGCTGGCCCTGGCGGGCGGGGACCCAAAACTGGCGGCCCGGTTGAACCGGGGCCTGGCTCTGGCCACCGATCTTCTCAAAGCCGAGGGTGGCGACCCCAAAGTGGTGTTCGCGGCCATCCTGCTCCAGAAAATCGGCCCCGAGCAGGGTAAAGACCTCTTGGCGGAAATGGAAACTGAGCCGGAAATTGCGCAGTCCATTTTGGAGGTTTTGACGGCCGGTTCCCAGGTCTCGGATATCAACGGGCAAATCTACCAGGATGTGTTGGCTCTGCTCGAAGCCGAGGCCGGCGGCGCCGCCGCCCCGCTTCATACCCGGACTGCGCAGCGTCTGGCTTCGAAAATCCAACCCCGCTCGTGATGCCTGTGAGGGAGGGAGCAGCTTCCCCAAGCAGGCCCCCAGCGCCGCTGCCCCTCCCTTCACCCCCGTTTTCCGACCCTTCAGGGTTCGGCCCCAAAGGACATAATCGACATCATTATTCCTGCCTTTCCTTATGCAATACAATCAGGTAAAAATCCGGCATGTGCCTTTCCAAGTCGATAAAGAATATCCTCGTCTGGCACCAGGGGGCGCTGGGGGATTTGCTGTTGGCCGGGCCGGCCCTGGTGGCTTTGCGCCATCATTTTGCCGGCGCCAGGTTTATCGGGGTGGGACAGCCGCACCTCTGGCGCCTGCTGGCCGGGACCCTGCCCCTGAATGCTGTCTGGAATGGGGGCGAGGCGGTGTGGGCCGGGCTTTTTCAGGAACACGGAGCTCCTTCCGCCACCCTGCAGGAACGCCTGGCCGACGTTGATCTGGTGCTGGTTTTCACTCCCAGACCCCGCCAGGCTTTCCTGAGGCGCCTGGCCCAGGCCGGGGCGGGGCAGGCCGTCTGGCTACCATCATTCCCCGAAGGGGGAACCGACCCTGTGGCCGTGGTTCAGGGCCGGCGCCTGCGGGAATTGGGCATCAAAGAAGCCCTGGCGCCGTTCCGGCTGCGGCTGGAACCGGGGGGTGAGACCGACACGGAGTTCGCTCCGGATGACCGGATCCTGGCCCTGGCGCCGGGAAGCGGCAGCGCCGGCAAGAACTGGCCCTTGTCTTGCTACTATGCGGTGGCCCGGGACTTGGCCTGGGAAGCGGGGCTCAAGGTGGTGTGGCTGGCCGGCCCGGCCGAAGCGCCGGTGCTGCCGTATATCCGGGGACTGGCCGCGGCCCAGGAGCAGGTGGTCTGGGCCAACCAGCCCCTGGAGCGGCTGGCCCGCCTTTTGGCCCGGGCCCAGGTCTATTTGGGGGGCGACAGCGGCATAACTCACCTCGCCGCGGCAGCCGGCGCCCGCCGGGTCGTGGCCCTCTTCGGCCCCACCGACCCCCGGGTGTGGGCCCCGTGGGGAGAACAGGTCACTGTGTTGACTCCTCCTAAAGGGCCAGGCCAAGACGCTTCTTTGGCCAACCTGACGGCTGCCGCGGTACTCGCGGAGGTGCGCCGTTCCTTGTAAAAAACGCTTATGCCCTTTGCTCCGCAAAGAGAATAAAGCTTTTCACATGGCGGCAGGGGGTAAGGGCCCGCTGGCCTTAGCCCCCGCGCTTCTGCGATTCTGGATTTTGCAGAGCACAAGACGGAATCGAAAAAAACCGGGGGATCTTCAGCCGTTCAATGAATTTTACCAAGGCTCATGCGATAGGTAAAATTAGTCGGAGCGGGGTTAAAATATTTGTCCGGTTGGTCTAACCAGGCGGCAAATGGGATAAAGTCAGCCTCAAAATGAGGTGAAGTTCCTTTCAGCGGTCGCAGGCCGGTAAAAAAAATTGAACCAGACAGACCGGCAGAGATGGGAACGGATATTTTAACTATGATAAATTATTGGTAAAAAAAATTTATGTAAGTTTTGGCATGGTTGCTGCATGTTATATGTGCACAGGTTACCCCCGAAAACATATACCATTTTCTCCTTTCTCCGCGTGGCCGGGCATCCCCCTCCCGGCCACGTTACTTTTGGCGGCCTGAAAATTTCGGCTCAACCCCGCCCTTTAAAATAGGCCTTTACCTTTTCCAAGTCTGCCGGTTTTCGGGCGATCTGCTTCCGAAGGTGCTCCAGGCGGTTCTGCGCTTCGGCCAGACGCTGCTGTAAGCTGTGATCACTCTGCAAGAGCGCGGCTGCTTCCCAAACGGCCTTGCCTTCGCTGCAGATGAGCAGCAGATCCGCGCCCGCCATGAGAGCCTGGCAGGCGGCAGCGGGCACGGCAGTTGCCCCGGCAATGGCCCCCATCTCCAGGTCGTCGGTGATGATCACCCCCCGAAAACCCAGATTGCCGCGCAGCCAATCGCTGAGAGCCACGGCGGACAGGGTGGCGGGCTGGCTGTCCCAGGCCGGAACGTGGACATGGGCGGTCATGATGACGGGCACCCCGGCAGCCACGGCCTGGCGGAAGGGCAGCAGGTGCCCCGGTCTGGCCGCGTCGGGGTCCTGGGCCGTGGGTAAAACCTGGTGAGAATCCACCGAGGTGTCTCCGAGTCCCGGAAAATGCTTGGCCGCCGGCAGAATGCCCCCCTCGAGAAAACCCCGGATGGCGGCCGCACCAAAGCGTGCCACCTGTTCCGGGTCAGAACTGTAGGAGCGCCTCCATTGGGGGCAGGCAGGACTCCGGGCTACGTCCAAAACCGGCGCCAGATTCAGGTTGACGCCCACCAGGGCCAACTCCCGGGCCACGGTCCGGGACAAGGCCGCCACTTCGGCGGGGGTAGCATTGTTTCCTAAATCCCGGGCCGCCGGGATGCGGGTAAACGGTCCTGTAAGCCTTTGCACGACCCCGCCCTCCTGGTCCACCGCGATAAGAAGGGGCAGATCTCCTCGTGCCCGAGCCTCCTGCTGCAAATCCCGGGTCAGTTCCCAGACCTGTTCGGGCGTTTCGATGTTGCGGGAGAAAAGAATTACGCCGCCGACCCGCAGTTCCCGCACCAGCTCCCGGGCCGCTTCGTCCAACCGGGGGCCCGGTATGCCTACCATGAAGAGCGGTCCAGCCGAGGGCCAATCCCGGCTAGGTCCTGGCGTCGCCATGCCATCCCTCCCTTTAAGTTATAAGCCCTGAAAACCTGAGATTTTCTTCTGTAGCCGCAGCCTTGAGGCTGCGTGATATGCTCCAGGCCAGAGGGGACGTCTTTTACGCAGATTGAAGCCTGCGGCTGCATTTTTTCTTCTCTAAGCTTACAGCTTACAGCCTCTTTATTCCACGAAATAAACCCGGCAGGCCCAGTCCAGGGTCTCGGGCGACAAGACCGGGGGCACCTGGTGAAAGGTGCTGAAATCCAGAATCTGCTCCAGGAGATCCCGGGGATGGCAGGCGTCCATAAAACGCTGGCCGTCATCATATTGCCGGGCGAGAAGATGGGCCACGGCCGCCTCATTGAAGGCCACCTGGTAATTCTTGCAAACCAGGCGAAATATCTCAATAAATTGATCACGAGTAACGTGATTCACCTTCACCTTGGAGCGGATGCGCCGCAGGAAGGCGTCGTCCACCAGGCTCCGGGGCTCGAAGTTGGTGGCAAACACCAGAAACTGATCGAAGGGGATGGTAAATTTCTGGCCGGTGTGCAGGCAGAGAAAATCCTGGCGGTTCTCCAACGGGATAATCCAGCGGTTTAACAGCTCCTGGGGGGACACCTGCTGGCGGCCGAAGTCATCCACAATAAACAGGCCGTTGTTGGCTTTGAGCTGCACCGGAGCCTCATAATATTTGAGGAAAGGGTTAAAGGCGAGATCCAGCATGCCCAGGGTCAGCTCGCCCCCGACCAGGACCGTGGGCCGGCGGCAGCGAACCCAGCGGCGGTCTGTCTGGTCATTGCCGGCAGTGCCTGCCTGGACGGTGCGATGGGTCATTTCATCATACACCCGGATGACATTGCCTTCCACGAAGAGGGCGAAGGGCACCAGGATGACATCGTCCCAGATCTGCCCCAGGCGGGTGGCGATGGTGGTTTTGCCGTTGCCGGGAGGGCCGTAGAGGAACAGGGGCTTGCCGCTCACCGCGGCGGGCCCCAACTGCTCCAGCAAGTCGGAGGAGACCACCAGGCCGTCGAAAACCCGGGACAGGTTGTCGGCGGTGACCTGCGTGAGCTTGATGCTCTGGCGGCCCACCTGCTCCCAGTAGTCCTCCAGGCTCACCGGGGCCGGGCCCACATAGGCGTCATATTCCAGCAGACTGGCGGCCCGGCGCTTGCCGGATTCGGTGATGGCCAGGCGGTTGGCCAGGGCCAGGGGGTTGGCCACGGGCTTTAAGGGGTCCGGCCCCCGGATCTCGAGGTATTTTTCCCTGCGCAGATAATCCACCAACTGGGTGAGCACCGTGGTGGGGAGCTTGAGCCGGTCAGACAGCTCGGACAGTTGGAAAGTGTCCAGGTAAAAGCAGTGTTTCAGGGTCAGATTGGCAATAAAGATCTCAGGCACCCCTAAGTCCTGGGTAGACTGGGGCAAAGGCCGAAAAGTCGGATCGCTGGCGACAGTGCGGGGATTCGGGGCCACTTGGGGTTGGGAAGCGAACATGATTATTCCTTTCTCCTGGGGGAAGCAGTCAGCCCCCGGCTCACCTCTGCCTGCTCAGCGTCTCTGCACTACTGAGCAGCGCCGCAGAGGTGCAGGGGCGCAGAGGGTAATGCTGCCGGGGAAAAGCTTACTGTTGATGGCTTCAGGGAGGAGATCGGGCCGGGTCTGCAAAAACTTAAATCCGAACGGGCCGGGGGGAATTTTAAAGATCAAAAAGAAACTGCCGATAAGCTGAATGAAGTAAGAACGGTTCCCGAGAAAGGCCAACTGTCCGAAAGGGCAGGGCGCAAAATCACCGGCCTACAGCCCACGGTTTCTTGGGTCTCGGGTTTTAAGGTTCGGGCCTCGGTTGGTCACCGGACTGAAAACTCAGGACCCAGAATCTGCTTCAGGGCCAGGGCAGCGGGATTGCCGAAGTGGACCACCCTTTGGTGAACTCGGAGAACCCCACAGGAAAGCCTGAACGGTTCCCTCAGGCTCGGGAAGGTGCGGGAAAGGCCGACCGCAGCCGTGGTGCCGGCTTTCCAAAATTCGCACGGCAAAAGGAGTGAAGTATGAAAGATCTGTTCACCAAAGTGAAAAGCTTCATCCGGGAAGAGGAAGGCGCCAGCGCGGTGGAATACGGCCTGCTGGTGGCCGGCATTGCGGTGGTGGTAATGTTTGCCATCTATAGCATCGGCGACAGCCTCAATGCCAAGTTTACCGCCGTGGCGGGCCAGCTTGCTAAATAATGTGCGCCGCGGCAGCAACCCTGTGATCTGAGCGGCAGGTCGCAGGCGGGGGTCCGGCGCTCCTGAGAGGGCTCCGGGCCCCGCTTTCCCCGTCCTGAGGACCTGCCCATTTATGAAAAAAGGTATGCGGCCATGAAAGCACAGCCTCTCCGGTCAAACCATCAGGAGGGAGCAGGTCTGGTCGAGTTTGTCGTAGTGGCGCCCCTCCTGGTGATCCTGCTCTGCGGCCTGCTGGAATTCGGCCTGGCCCTCTACACCAAAGAGGCGTTGACCAATGCCAGCCGGGAGGGGGCCAGGTTCGGGGTGGTGCTCAGCAATCCCCGGAAAACCGCCACCCAAATCCAGAATAAGGTGCAGGAATACCTGACCAAATCTTGATTTGCGGACACGGCCGCCATCAATGTGTCCGGGGCTGGCGGGGCCAGTGGCAGCCCCCTGACTGTTTCCGTCAGTTATCCCTACACCTTGCAGGTGCTGCCCGGCTTTTTTGCCACTTTTTTTGATTCCACCATGACGGGCTCCGTAACTTTAAGAGCGAACACCGTGATGATCATGGAGTAAGAAGATGCGACGGGTACCCCCCTGGTTATGGTTGATGATGGCCCTGGTTTTTGGGGCCATGGCCACGTTTATGGCCATGGGCTGGCTCAAGAAGCAGGCCCAGACTGCACAGCCGCAGCCGCCGCAGCAGATGGTGCCGGTGGTGGTGGCTGCCAAGGATGTGCCGCCGACGGTGGCCCTGTCCCGCGAGCAGTTGACGGTGCACATGTGGCCGAAGGATTCGCCCCTGGCAGGAAAATTTTCCCGGCCGGAAGAACTGGAGGGCCGGGTCACCGCCATCTCTCTGGCCGCGGGTGAACCCGTCCTGGAGAACAAACTGGCTCCCAAGGGGGTGATCCCCGGACTGACCGCGCTTCTGCCCCCAAACAAGCGGGCCATGACGGTGAAAGTGGATGAGGCCTCCGGGGTGGCGGGTTTCCTGACCCCGGATAACCGGGTGGACGTGGTGGTCACGGTGGATAAAGGGGATTATAACCTGGACCCCATCTCCAAGGTGGTCCTGCAAAACCTGCGGGTTTTGGGAATCGGTCAGAAAATCGAGAAAACCTTGGGTGACAAACCCCAGGTGGTGCCCACCGTTACCCTGGAGGTAACCCCCATCGAAGGGGAACAGTTGGCCCTGGCGACCCGGGAGGGAACGATCTCCCTGGTGCTGCGCAACCAGCAGGACCTGAGCAGGGTGGAAACCGGGGGGGTGCGGACCAGCAGCCTGTTGGGGAAAGCCACCCCTGATTCCCCGGCGGTTCAGCCGGCGGTTAAAGAGGAAAAGTCCTCTCCTCCCGCACATTTGCGCACCGTAGAGGTGATTCGGCGGGTGACCAAAGAGTCCGCGAATTTTTAGAATCAGAAAACTCACCTTTGGTGGGGAATGCATGAACAGCGAGGGGGGCCTATCCCTCCCCAGGATGGAAACAGGAGATGGCCCTGAAATTCAGTCTTTATTACCAGACTCCGGAAACCTGCGAATATTTAAAGAGTATTATTCAGTCCTCCCAGGATTCCGTGATCGTGGAGGACCAGGGTCTGGACAACTTGCCGGAGCACGTCAACTCCGGAACCAATGTCATTTTTCTGGAGTACCTGAATGATCAGCCGGAATTGGACCGGTGGATAAAAAAGACGGCGGCTGATCACCGCAATCCGCCCATCTACCTGTATCTCCATGAAATATCCACGGAAAAACTGTGGAAGGCCCTGCGCTTCGGGGTCAAAGAGTGTTTCACCCACCCCATCCGCCCGGAAGAGTTTCAAGAAGCCCTGGATCGCCTGCCCATCTGTGTTGCCGAAAATGAGGCCCCGGCCAAGACCAAAATTATCACCTTTCTGGGGGGCAAGGGGGGGGTTGGCATCACCTTCCTGACCGCCAACCTGGCGTATCTGTTGGCCCAACAGGAACAGAATCAGGTTCTGGCCGTGGACCTGGACCTGCGCTATGGCCAGATGGTGTATTTCTTCGACGCCAAACCCCAGTACACCATCACCGAAGTCATTGAAAACGTGGAGCATCTCGATGTCTCCTACCTCAAGAGCCTGTTTTTTCACTGGGATAAAAAACTCCAACTCCTGCCGGCCCCGGCCCGGCTCGAAGAGGCGGAGGCCGTAACCCCGGAGAATCTGGAAAAGGTGTTACGCTTTGTCAAGAATCTGGAGATGTACAGTCACGTCCTGGTGGATGCCGGCCATCACCTGGATGAGATTTCCATCAAGGCTCTGGAGTTGGCGGACCAGGTCATCCTGGTGGCCGACCAGTCGGTCCCGGCCTTGTCGAATACCAGGAAACTCCTGGAAATTTTTGAACTCCTGGGATTGGGGGATATTGACCTGGAGATCTGGATGAACTCCTGGGACAAACATGGCGATTTGAGCATGGAGGATGTGGCCAAGTTTTTGGGGCGCGCCGTCAAGGGCACGGTGCCCCTCTGCGCCGGCGAAGTAAAATCCAGCATTAATGAAGGCATTCCCCTGGCGAAGAGCGCCCCGAATCTGAGCCTTTGCCAGGAACTCAGGGGCTTGGCCGGCCACTTCTCCACCGGTAATGAATTGCACCCAAAAAGCTGCTCCCGGTGGAATAACTGGCTGGGTTTCCTGAAAAGGAGTAAGTAGATGAGCATCATCGCCCGCATCCGGGAACGCACCCAGGCAGAGCGGGGAGCGCCGACCCCGGGACGCAGTCATGATAAAAAGGAAGATAGTTTTAATGAGCTCAAGGGGAAGATCCATTTTCGCCTGTTAAATCTCCTGGACCTTTCCCGCCTCTCGGAGGCCGAAGAAAACGTCCTGGCGGATGATCTGCGCCGGGGCATCGAATTGATCCTGGCCGAAGAAAACATGGCCCTCACCCTGCCGGAACGGGAACGGTTGTGCAAAGAAATCCGCGACGAACTGCTGGGCTACGGCCCCCTGGAAACCCTGCTCAAGGATCCCAATGTCAACGATATCCTGGTGAACGGCTACAACCAGGTATACGTGGAACGGAAAGGGAAGCTGGAACTCACCTCGGTGCGGTTTACGGACAATGCCCATCTGTTGAAGATCATTGAAAAGATCGCCTCGGGAGTGGGCCGCCGGGTGGATGAATCCTGCCCCATGGTGGACGCCCGCCTGCCGGACGGCTCCCGGGTGAATGCCATCATCCCGCCCCTGGCCCTGGACGGCCCCTCCCTGTCCATCCGGAAGTTTGCCAAGGACCCCATCCGGGTGCAGCATCTGATCGAATTTGGAGCCATCACCCCGGAGGTCGCCCAAGTTTTGGAGGGCATGGTCAAGGCCCGCCTCAACATCCTCATTTCCGGCGGCACGGGTACCGGCAAAACCACCTTTTTGAACGTGCTATCCAGCTTTATTCCCTATGATGAGCGGATTATCACCATCGAAGACTCGGCCGAGCTGCAACTGCAACAGGAGCACGTGGTCCGCCTGGAAACCCGGCCCCCCAACCTGGAGGGCATGGGGGAGATCACCCAGCGGGACCTGGTGCGCAACGCCCTGCGCATGAGGCCGGAACGCATCATCCTGGGAGAGGTGCGCCAGGGGGAGGCCCTGGATATGCTCCAGGCCATGAACACCGGCCACGACGGCTCGTTGGCCACCATCCACGCCAACTCCCCTCGGGACGCCCTGACCCGGCTGGAAACCATGGTTTCCATGGCCGGCTTGAATATCCCGGACCGGGCCATCCGCCATCAGGTGTCATCCGCCATCGACGTGGTCATTCAATTGGCCCGTTTGAGCGACGGCAGCCGGAAAATGATGGGCCTCCATGAAATTGTGGGAATGGAAGGGGACATGATCACCATGCAGGAGATCTTTTCCTACAAGATGATGGGCCTCACCGAAGACCGCAAGGTGAAGGGCAAGTTCGTCACCTCGGGCATCCGCCCCAAGTTCATGTCCCGCCTGGAAGAAATGGGAGTCCATCTGCCTGCCAGCCTCTTTCGGGAAAATGCCTGAGAGGGCGCTGCTGCATCTCTTCGCCGGGAGGTTGAATATATCTGCCGGAGGCCAGGGAAGGCCAGGAGGACGGAAATGAAGCGACGGCACGGGATTTTTCTGGGGACGATTCTCATGGCGGTGGGTCTGCCGGCTGTGGGGGGAGTGCGCCCGGCTTGGGGGCAGGCGGCCGCCAGCGTTTCGGGTCTGTTGTCCCACTACTTTCCTGACGTTCCCTACCTGCTGATTATCATTACTTTTTTCTTCTTTCTCTGCCTCCTTGAGGGGATCATCCTCATTGTCTGGGACCCTAACCGGGTGCAGCGGCGGCGCCTCCAGAAAAGGCTGCAATATCTCGAAGGCCTGGACCAGAAATTATCCCCGGAATCCCTCCTGAAGGCGGACAGCCTGAAAAATGCGCCCTGGCTGCGCCAGGCCCTGAAAAGAATCCAGCGCCTGGAACAGCTTCAGGACCTCCTCATCAAGGCTGACGTCAATTTGTCCCTGATGACCGCCCTCCTGATCTTTCTTCTATCCGGGGCAGCAGGCTTGAGTCTGGGCTTTTTTTCCCGGGGACCCTTAGGGGCCCTGTGCGGTCTGGGGATAGGGCTGTACCTGCCTTACTGGATTTTAAAATTTAAAAAGAAGCGCCGGGTGAAAAAGTTCGAGAAGCAGTTGCCCGAGGCCCTTGATCTCATGGCCCGGGGACTCAAGGCCGGCCATGCCTTTCCCACAGGGCTGCAGATCGTCGGTAACGAGATGCCTAACCCCATCGGCTTGGAATTCTTCAAGACCTTTAAGGAATATAACCACGGCATGGACATGAACACTGCCCTTATCAACCTCTGTAACCGGGTGGAATTGCGGGAACTGCGCTTCTTCACCACTGCGGTCATGATCCAACGGGAGACCGGGGGCAATCTGGTGGATATTCTGGAGAAAATTGCCGGCCTCATCCGGGAGCGCTTCAAGCTGGTCAACCAGATCAAAGCCCTGACCGCGGAAGGTCGGCTTTCCGGAGTCATCCTGATCGCCATGCCACCGGTCATTTTCCTGGTCATGCTGAAAATCAATCCCTCCTACACCATGCTCCTGGTAAACCATCCGCTCGGCAAGATGATGTCCATGACTGCCCTCACCTTCCAGGCCCTGGGCGTTTTCGCCATTAAAAAGATCGTCAATATCAAGGTGTGAGGCCGACCCATGCTATTCAAGCCCCTGATTTTCGGAGTGATGGTGGCGGCGTTCATCTTGTGCCTGGGCTCTTTTTTCGGCCTGCGGAGATCTCGGGTCCGGGAGCGCCTTCAACTTGAGACCATAGATGCGGTTACCCGGTCACGCTCGAAGAACCCCAACGATGACCCTCTGGATATTGAATTTCTTCCCAAGGAATTGGTGGACAAGGTCGAGGATAAACTCGGCCTGAAAAGTGGCAGCCCCAAAATCAACGAACTGAAGAAAAGCTTGACCCAGGCAGGGATTTATCATAAGAACGCCCCGGCATTTTATTTCGGCCTCAAATTAGGTCTGTCTTTGGCCTTGCCGGTTCTGGTAATGCCCTGGCTTTTCGGGAAAGGAATAGCAGCGGTCTTTCTCCTGGCGAGCTTTTTCGGGTTGGTGGTCCTGGGTTATTTCCTTCCCACCCTGGTTCTGAGTCACCTGGTGCAGACCCGGCAGAAAAAGATCAAAGAAGGGTTGCCGGACGCCCTCGACCTCTTGGTGGTCTGCGTGGAGGCGGGGCAGGGTCTGAATGCAGCCCTGAAACGGGTTTCTGAAGACCTGGAACTGAGCAATCCCATACTCTCCAGGGAGATGAGCCTGGTGAATCTTGAGATCAGCGCCGGCTTGGAAAGGGAGGTGGCCCTGCGCAATTTGGCCGAACGCACCGGCGTAGATGATGTGGCCTCCCTGACCTCAATGCTCATCCAGGCTGACCGCTTCGGCACCTCCCTGGCCCAATCCCTCAAGGTCCAATCCGAGACCCTGCGCACCACTCGTCGTCAAAGACTGGAGGAGCTGGCCGCCAAAACTCCCGTAAAGCTGGTTTTCCCTCTCTTATTGTTCATTTTCCCCGCGCTCATAGTGGTGATCATCGGCCCAGCGGTCATCCGCATCATGGAAAATCTAAAGTAACTGAGGCTCGGGTAAATTCTCGCGGCAGCCTTTACCCTGCGGCGGTTCTCTGGTGGGGAAAGATCTTAAAGTCCCGGGCCGCTGCTGCGGAGCAGGGGCTTGATGACAATATCCACCCGCCGGTTCAAGCGCCGTCCCGCTTCTTCGTTGTTGCCGGCTATGGGGGCAAATTCCCCGTAGCCGGCAGCGGCAAAACGCGCCGGGTCCAGGTGGTCTTTTTCCACGAGGTAGCGCAGGATGTTGGTAGCCCGGTGGACGGAAAGTTCCCAGTTGGAGGGAAATTGGGGGGTATTGATGGGGCGGTTGTCGGTATGGCCTTCCACCATCACCTGGTTGGGGATTTTTTGAAGAATTTCTGCCAGCCTGTTCAACAGGGGTTCGGCCTCGGGCCGGATCCGGGCCTCTCCCGTGGCGAAAAAGAGAAATTCCGGCAGGTGGATGACCAGACCACGGCCGGTGATCATCAGCCGGATATCCTGAAAATTGGCTGTATCGCGCAGGCTTTCCTGGACGAGCCGGGAAACTTCCTCGATCTGAGTCTGGGGAGAGACGCTGAGACTGGCGGCGGGCAGATCCCCCTTGATGCCGGGGGCGGTGTGGGTGCCGATCCCGGGCTCCACGGGAAAGCCTCCCAGGAAAACTGGGGCATTGAGCGCCCGGTGGATGGAATCCTGGGCTTGGACCAGTTTGGCGTTATCCATGCGGCTTATGGCATAAATGGTCACAAAAAACGCCAACAGCAGGGTGACATAGTCAGCATACGAGACCAGCCAGCGTTCCCGGGATGGGCCGGAGGAATCAGTGGGAGCGGACCGAGGACGACGCATGGGAGTTGGTTCGGTTGCGGAGCCGGACCGAAAGTTCTCTCACCCCCGCAGGCGCCGGGGGCTTAAGGTCGGCGGCGCCATCCTGGGGCAGCATGCCGGTGAGCCGCTCGGCAATGAGACGGGGATGCTCTCCTTGGGCCAGGGCCAGGATGCCCTCCAGGAGCATTTCCTGACGCAGCATGTCGTGTTCATGGTGAAGCTTGAGCTTGTGGGCAATGGGGAGAAAGAGGAGATTGGCCGAGGCTACCCCGTAGATGGTGGCCACAAAGGCCACGGCTACTCCGGTGCCCAACCGGGATGGCTCGGTCAGGTGCTGCATGACCTGGATCAGTCCCAGAACCGCACCCAGAATCCCGATGGTGGGGGCGTATCCCCCGGCGGCCTCAAAGACCCGGGCAGGCATGAGGCCGGTTTCTTCTCTCTGGGCCAGATCCATTTCCATAATTTCCCGCACCTGGTTAGGGGGAAAGCCATCGATGACCAGTTCCAAACTCCGGCGCATGAAGGGGTCGGGAAGCTTGGCCACCTCTGCCTCCACCGATAGCAGCCCCTGCCGCCGGGCCCGGTAAGCCAGTTCCACCAGGCGGGAAACCTGGGCGGGAGTTTCGTCCTGAGGCTTGCGAAATATGTGGGGCAGCGACTGCAAAGCCTGGCGCAGTTGGGCCCCGCTAAAGCTCAGACACACTGCTCCGGCCGTGCCCCCCAGGACGATGATAAAGGCGGTGGCCTGGAGAATCATCCCCGCGGAGCCGCCCTCCAGATAATGTCCCCCCAGCAGGGACAGCCCTCCGAGCAACATGCCGAGAAGTGTAGTGCGATCCATGAATAAAGAGTTTTGGGGATCTTCGGGCCGGAACGAAAAAAACACTGTTTTCCCAGGCCCTTCGATCTGGAAGTAGCGCCCAAGGTGACGGCGGTCTCTGATAACTTATCGGAACTTTAAGGCAAGGCTTTATTTTGGGGGGATTTGACAGAATCCGCCGGGAAGAACGATCCTGTGGCGAAGCGGGGTGGTTTCCTCAGCTTGGCTAAGTCTGGACCGCGTTCTCGGTCTGGAACCGGCGGGGGGTGAGGCTGGCTGGAGTGGGTTTGGGGGCTGCCGTCCGGGAGGCGTGGCGAACCGGATAAAGTCTGCCCACTGCCTCGAGGTAGTTGCGGGTCTCCCGGGGGAGGGAGCGCCCGCTCTCAAGGTTTCCAGGGCCCCAGTTGTAGGCGGCCAGGGCCATGGGGACGTTGCCCCCGTAACGGTCAAGGAGGTCCCTCAGGAAGCGGGTGCCCCCCTCGATATTTTCGGCGGGGTTGTAAGCGCACCGTACGCCCAAGTCCCGGGCGGTCCCCGGCATAAGCTGCATCAGGCCCATGGCTCCTGCGTGGGAGGTGGCCCTGGGATTGAAGTCGCTTTCCACCTTAATCACCGCTTTGATCAAGCCTTCCGGCACCTGGTGGCGCCGGGCTGCTTCTTTGATCAACGTGTCATAGGCCGAGGCATCTCCTCCGGAACGACTTCCCCAGGAAGCGCCAGCCTTAAAATGGCGTTCCACTTCTCCCCGGCAGGACGAGCCTTCCGGGCTGTGGCTGATTGAACGACCCTGCCCATGCGCCAGGCGCCCCAAAATTGAGTGAAGCATCATCCCGGACAGGTGGGAGTCGCCGGTAGCTTGCAGGGTCCGCCCACGGGGCAATTCCTGCCGCCTGCCGGGAAAAGGCCGGGGCTGGGCTTGCCTAAAGAGCAAAGTTTGAGCAAGAATCTGGCCAAAGTTCCGGGCGGGGGTTGCGGCTCTCGCTGCCAAAGGTTGAGCCCCCGTGGGCGTGGCAGCCCCGCGGCCTAAATACGTGGAGGGCCTTAAAGGGAGGCCAAATTGTCCGGGGTATCCGGCCTGCATGTCCGTCAAATTTGCAACACTCGTGCCTGAGACCTTCGTCCGGCGGCAAGAGCCTGAGCAGAGCAGGAAGCACGTGATAACTGCTCAGGAAACCGAAATAAATGGAGTTTTATCGATGAATTTCCACCGGGACTCTGACGTTCTGTTTTTGCAGCCCAAGGGCCATAAACTGCCTACCAGGAAAAATCTTCTTTCCTCCCTTCTTGATCAAAAGCCCATACTGGTCAGAAGATCATTCACGGCGTTCTGGTCCAGGGGCTGATCATCGGGGATGCCAGAAAATTCATCGTCCGTGGCTGGCGGGGCAACGCTTGTCAGCATCCCCTCCAGTTCCTTGCGAGCCAGGTCGCTTTCATGGGACAGGTTGGACTGGTCGTCCATTTTCACTTCCAGCTTATGCCCGGCCGCTACCAGGAGAGTGAGCACCTGTACCTGTAATTGGCGGATAATCTTAAGGATTTTGAGCAGCCGTTGCCCGGAAAGATCCTGGAAAGCCAGGGCCTCGACGATCCGGGAGAGGCTCTGGGTAATGCGATCCACTGATTCCAGGACATCCTGGACTTCGCCTTGCCCCATTTGCTGGGCTGGCGATGCGGCGCCGCCGGCCGCGCCGTTTTGCCGATGCTCGGCCAGGAGTCTAAGGTTTTGCTGAAATGTTTCCCATAAGGTTGCTAATTCCTGGCTCTCCTGGGCGATCTCGCCGGGTTCGTCACCAAAATCTTCTTCCAACTCCCGGGCTTCCAGGGGCAGGGCCGGGATCGGGAAAAGTTTATCGGCTGAGGCCGCCATCTTGGCAAGCAGGTCCTTTACCCGGTCATCGTCGCAATGGCTTTGCAAGAGGCTCAACAGGGGCTCCACCGGCAACTGGTGAAAGCCGTCTTCCACCGATTCGCCGGCGGCCATCAGGCTTATAGCCCGTTCCGCCTCTGCAGTCCGAAAGATGGCATCCTGCTTGGCCTGAATCGCCTTGAGGTGCTGTTTGACCTTTTCGTTGGTGCAGAATTCCAGGAGAATCTGGAGAATCTCTGACAGGGCAAAGACCGGCACCCTGGCTGACGGCGGGGCCGCCTCGCCGGCGGGGGGTGCCAATGGTGCCGAGGCCGACAGCAACTGATCCATCTCCTGGGCTTGAGAAAGAAGCTGGTCCCAGAGGTCCTGCTCACGATGATCTATGGCGGGTTCGGCGCCGGCTTCCTCCAGACTTTCCGAGGGCCGCGACTCCTTAAACTTCAGGAGTCTGGACTGCACGGACCGGCAGTCATCTCGTATCTGATCCACCAGGTCCATGATGTTCATGGTGGCCTGTTCCGTCATCATCAGGACATCGGTCACCTGGTTGCGGGCCTGGTCGAGCCCCTCGCCGGGGGACCCCATGGCGGTCTGGATGATCTCCGCCAGGGACAGGTTCTGGATGGACAGATTAATGTCCTTGGAAAGTTTCCCCAGCCCCTCGTAGATCTCCTGGGAAACCTGTCGGTAGTATTCCAACTCGGCGGAGAGGGCCTCCAAGTCCTGAGGGGCTTCCGTCGCCGTGGTCGATTTGTCTTGAGGGGCCGGTGCAGGCGCGACGTTTGCCGCCTGCATCGCAGCCTCCCCGGTGGACTCCGGCTTTTTCTGGTTGTTGAGATGAACAGTTATGGCCACACCGTCCAGATTGAGGCGAAATTCCCCCGGTTCCCGGCCCAGGCTCAGTTCAATCAGTTTACCTGCCTCCATTTCCCACCTTCCAGGGACAGGCGCCGGCGACGTTGATCCGGCGACGGCGCCGTTCATTGAGGTTGCATTTCTAAAATCAGTTATCGACAGTTGGCAAACTAACTTAAATGACCTGGAGAAAAATTTCAGGGAAATTAGATGAGCCTTTGGCAAATTTCATTCAGAAGCCTGCGGCTGTTCAAGCCAAACAAGGTCCCGGTGGTTGCAAGCTTTCCAACCTGTGCCAGGGCTGGCTGAGCAGCTCCATTTTGGAAGAGGCTCAGAAGAGAAACCAAAAAATATGGGGAAACAGGAGAACCGCAGTATGATGATCAGAGGCGTGAAAAAGGGGCGCCCCGAAAAAGAGACGCCCCGGTCGGTTACAAAGGTTACATTTTCAGTTCGTCGCGGGTCTTGGCCACGGCCGCGGCGGATTTTTCCAACAGCCCTTCCTCTTCGCGGCTGAGTTTTAAGGGGAGAATCTTTTCGATGCCCCCTGCACCCAGGATCACCGGCACGCCGAAGAAGATGTCTTGTAAGCCATATTCGCCCTCGAGGTAGGCCGACACCGGCACCAGGCGTTTCTGATCTTTCAGGATGGCTGCAGCCATTTGCACCGCGGCTGCGGCGGGGGCATAAAAGGCCGAACCGGTCTTGAGCAGGGACACGATCTCGCCGCCGCCTTTTTTGGTGCGTTCCACCAGGGCGCTGATCTTATCCGGGGGCAAAAGATCGGTCAGGGGCACCCCCGAGATGTTGGTGGCGCTCACCGCAGGCACCATTTCGTCCCCGTGGCCGCCCAACACCATGGCCTGGATTTCTTCCACCGCCACCCCCAGCTCCATGGCGATGAAGCAGCGGTAGCGGGCGGTGTCGAGAATGCCCGCCATGCCCATGACCCGGTTTTTGGGAAAGCCGCTCACCTTGTAGGCCACGTAACACATGGCGTCCAGGGGGTTGCTGACGATGATGAGAAAGGCATTGGGGCTGTTGGCCGCCACTTCCCTGGTCACCGCGGAGACGATGTTCTTGTTGGTATTGATCAGGTCTTCCCGGCTCATCCCGGGCTTGCGGGCGATGCCGGCCGTGATGATGACCACGTCTGAGCCCTTGGTGGCGGCATAGTCGTTGGTTCCCACCACGTTCACGTTGAAGCCGAAAATGGGCCGGGCCTGCATGAGGTCCAGGGCTTTGCCCTGGGGCATGCCCTCGACGACATCCACCAGCACCACATCCGCCAGTTCCTGGGCGGCGGCCCAGTGGGCGCAGGTGGCTCCTACGTTGCCCGCTCCCACCACGGTAATCTTCGGTCTTGCCATGTCATCCTCCTTCCTGACTCGGGACGATGGGACCGGGGGACCGGCCCGCCTGCCCCTCTCCCGTAACCGTATAACTTTACCTGTTTATGAGAAACCTGCAATGAAATTCTGTCCCAGCTTCTCACGTTGACAGGGTGTGGACAAGCTCCTATAATCCGGGAGCAGCGGAGGATCGGCATGGGTTTAGGCACATATATCCGGGCGGTGCGGCTGCCTTTTTTGACCGGGTCACTGATGCCGGTGGCTTTAGCCGCGGCCCTGGCCTGGTATCGCGGCGTCTGGGGAGGGTTTTTTTATTTTTTTATCACGGCGGCGGGCGTGGCCGGGCTGCACACCGGCGGCAACCTTATCAACGATTATTACGACTCCTTCGGCAGCGACCCGCTGAACCGTTTCGCCACCCCCTTCAGCGGCGGCAGCCGGGTAATTCAGAACGAGGAGCTTACGGCCGCCACCGTCAGGAACATGGCGTACGGCTGCCTGGCTCTGGGGGTGGTGTGCGGTCTGGTCCTGATCTATTACGGCCGCCCCTGGGTGGCGCTCCTGGGGCTGTTCGGCTTGGCCGCGGCCTATCTTTACTCGGCCTCCCCGGTGCAGTTGATGAGCAAGGGGCTGGGCGAGGCCACCATCTTCCTGGCCTTCGGGCCGGTTCTCTCCCTGGGTTCCTATTACGCCATCACCGGCAAAATTGCGGCCGAGGGCTTTTTTGTGGGCCTGCCCCTGGCCCTGGTCATCACCGCCATCCTCTGGATTAACGAATTTCCCGACCTGGAAGCGGACACGGCCGCGGCCAAGGAGCACCTGGTGGCCCGCCTGGGCCTGAGGTGGTCCCGTCTGGTTTATGCCGGGCTGATGCTGGGGCCGTTCGTCAGTCTCCCCTTCCTGATGGAAATCTTTCATTTCCCCGGGCATCTCTTTGCCGGATTGGTGGCCCTGCCCCTGGCTACGAGGGCCGTGGCCCGGATCTATCAAACTTCCCCTACCGACGAGGAGTTTGTCGATATTCAGGCCCTGACCATCAAGACTCATTTTCTCCTGGGAGTCTCCCTCACCCTGGCCTTGCTGTATGCGGCCTGGTGGCAATAAGCGGATGTTTTCCGGGAATCTGCCCCGTAACATCATTGCTGAAACATCAGGAGCGGAGGTAACTCATGAATATGTATTTTAAATGCCTGATAAGTTTTGTCCTGGGCGGCTTGTGCCTGTATTTGGCCACGACCACGAGCCAGGACCAACAAGCCGTCATCTATTTCTTGTATCTCGTCGCCTTTGTGAATTTCTATATTGGCATCAGGGACCTGATGACTATCTTGAAAAGAAAAGGGTGATGATCTTGTTCATTTTTCAGCATCAGGGGGCGGACAGGCGAAGCACCTCCCGTCAGAACGATCTCAGCGCGTCTTCTGGTGCGGCATGATATAATGTTACCCACTTCTTCAAGGCGCGAGGAGCGGCGCGTTCCCACCCTGCTCTCCTCCTGCTGCATCTCATAAAAATTACAGGCAGATCATTCTCTTGAATCTGGCGGCGCCGATCTTCATTTTCACCTATATCCTCATTGCCCTGGGAGAAAACAGCCCCCGCAAGCTGGACCGTCCCACCTCCACGCTGGTGGGCGGCGTCCTGATGATTATCTCCGGGAGCTTAAGCCGCCAGGCCGCGTTTGCCGCCATTAATATCAACACCCTGGTCCTCCTGTTCGGCATGATGGTGCTGATCGTCATCCTGCTGAAGAGCAACTTTCCCACCTGGCTTGCCAACCGCCTGCTGATGCGGTGCCGCCATCCCCGGACCTTGTTGTTCTGGATCATCCTGACCGGTGGGGTGGCCGCTCCTCTCATGTTGAATGATACGGTCTGTCTCCTGGGGACGCCCCTTCTGCTGGAGGTCGCCGCCCAGGCGGGTATCTCCGCCATCCCTTTGCTTCTGGCCCTGGCGACCAGCGCCAATATCGGCAGCGTCATGACCCTCACCGGCAATCCGCAAAATATGCTTATCGGGTATGCCTCGGAGTGGACCTGGTCCGGGTTTGCTCTGCGCATGGTGCCCATCGGTCTGGTCTGTTTAATTGCCGACTGGGCGATGTTATCCCTGCTGTTCCACAAGACCTTAAAAAACGGCCTGTTGAACTGGCCGGAATCCCAGGCCTCGAGCCTCAAGGTGGATTGGCCGGTGGCCATCAAAGGCCTGATCGTCTTTGTGGGCATGACCGGGGCCTTTCTTTACGGATTCCCCATGGACCTGACCGCGGTGACGGCTGCCGCCTTTCTTCTGGTCTGGGTCAACCGGCCTCCCCGGCAGACCCTGGCGGAAGTGGATTGGAGCCTCATCCTGTTTTTCGCGGGGCTGTTCGTGGTCACCGAAGGGTTTGTGAAAGCGGAAAATTCCCTGCTAAGAATTCTGGAGCACCATCTCAACCTGCAACAGACTCAGATAACCTGGACATTGGTCTGGCAATTCGCCGGGATATCGGTGGTGGGAAGCAACGTCTTCTCAAATGTCCCCCTGGTCCTTATTCTCAGTCACTGGGTGAAGCAAGCGGCCCATTCCGGCTTCTTCTGGCTGCTCCTGGCCCTTACCAGCACTTTTGCCGGCAACCTGACGCTCTTTGGCAGCATGGCCAACATCATCGTGGCCCAGGGTTCTCAGGGGCGGGAAAGATTGAGCTATGTCAATTTCCTCTATGTAGGCATCCCCGTGACCGTGGTGACTACGCTCATCGGAGTGGTTTGTCTGCTCCTGTTTAATTTCTGGGGATGGTTGTGAAGCGAACCGGCAGGACCTTGCCAAGGCCGGCACGGCGGCAAGTACATCCTCCCGCGACGATTACCGGCTGCCGCGTCATCGGCCTTTGCCGGGGCTATGCCTGCCTGGAAAAAGGCCGGGGCGCCCGTAAAGCGGTGGAGATTCTTCTGGCTGCCCTGCATACCACGTGAAGATAATTCTGTCTTTATCCATAATTGAGTTGGTTTTTCTATTTTCAGAGGAAAATAGCCGATGCCACAGAATTGCCCGCCTGTTCTGGTAGAGGTAACCCGGGGCTCTGAAGTGGAATGTCGCCACCGGGGTGAAATCGCAGTGGTGGACAAGGACGGTAATCTCCGCACCGGCCTGGGGGACCCGGCCACCCTGGTGTGTATGCGCTCGCTGGCCAAGCCCTTCCAGGCCCTGCCGCTCATTACCACCGGCGCAGCCCAGGCCTTCGGGTTCGGATCGGAAGAGCTGGCCCTGATGAGTGGCTCCCTTTCCGGTCAGGATTTCCAGGTGGACCTGGTGAAAAAGATCCTGGCCCGCCTGGATCTTACCCCTGCGGCGCTGCAGTGCGGCAGCCACCCCCCCCTTCACCGCCCCACGGCCAAGGCACTGGCCGAGGCCGGGGAAAAGCCCACGGCCCTCCATCACACCTGCGCCGGCAAGCACGCCAGCATGTTGGCCCTGAGCGTTTATCATTCCTGGCCGGTGGCGGACTATCTCAGGCCCTCCCACCCGGTGCAGCAACTGATCCTCAACACCGTGGCGGATATGGTGGGTCTAAACCCGCACGATATCCCCGTGGCCCTGGACGGCTGCAGCGCCCCGGTGTTTTATGTGCCGCTGGCCAACATCGCCCGGGGGTTCGCCCGGCTGGCCGCGGCGCCTTTCGACAGCCCCGAGGGCCGCATCATGGCCGCCTGCGTCAGCCACCCCCGCCACATCGCCGGGGACGGCCGCCTCGAGACCACGATCATGCAGACCCTTCCCAGCCGGGTCTTCGCCAAGACTGGCGCCGAAGGGGGCTTTGCCCTGGCCCTGGCCGAGGAGGGCCTGGGGGTGGCCCTGAAAATCGAGGACGGGGCCAGCCGGCCCCTGGGGCCTGCCATTATTGAAGTCCTCCAGCAACTCGGCATCCTGGCTGCCGAGGCCCAAACGGCCCTTGAGGCCCAGTGGCGGCCGCTTATCCACAACCACCGGAAGCAGGAAGTGGGTATGCTGAGGCCCGCTTTTACCCTGGATGTTTAGGAATGAGTCAGGCCGAGCGAAATGGATAATCTTGTAATTTCAGATGGATGAGCTTCATTACTTCCTTCCGGATGACCAAGCAAAGCAGTGTGCACTAGCCTGATAAAGAAACCATGACCATAGGAAAGCATTCTTTGCTGAGATCCCTGGCGGCCTGTCTCCTCATCCAGGTTTTTCTGATGGTTTCCTCGGCCCTTGCGGCCGCGGCCCTGACACCCGGGGACCTCATTGTGGTTTACAATCTCAATGTCCCGGAAAGCCGGCAGGTGGCGGAGTATTATGCCCAAAAGCGCGGCGTTCCCATGGAAAACCTGGTGGGCGTCAAGGTGAGCAGGGGGGAGGATATGACCCGCCAGGAATACGAGCAGCAATTGCTGCCGCCGCTGCAACGCAAGGTGGTGGAGTTGCGCCTTGACCGGCTCCATCCCGCCATCCTGCTGGTCTATGGCATTCCGCTGCGGGTGGGGGAAGCGCGGCTTTCCGCGGCGGAACAAGAAATCCAAAATCTGGCCAGGGTTCGGAGCAGGCAGGTCACGTCCCAGGCGTGGGGGAAGCTCCAGGAATTGCAGGGGTTGCTCACCAGGGTCAAGCCTCCGCAGACACCTCAAAATCTGACGACAGGACCCGCTGCCAAGGACGCAGTTAAGCTCGCCAAAGAGCTCATGCCCAGGGCTGAGCGTTTTCTGAAGTGGCCCAGCGATCATAATATCCCGCCGGCGATTCGGGACAAGGTGGCGGCTGTGACGGCAGAGTTAAGCGGTTTCCGTCCGCCGAAGGCTGGTGAGTCCGGCAACACGGCCCAGGGGAAAGCAACCCCGACTGTGGGGCCTCTGCCTGAGACCCTGCCGGCCCCTGGCCTGGGAGGATTGCAGCCCGGCGCCGGTCTGGCGGCTCAGGCCCAATATCTGGGGGAAACACTCCGCAAATCCGGCGGACTCCTGAAAGAACTGTTGTTTTGGGAGCACCTCAATGACATGTATGAACATCCCAAGACCGGGGCCGCAGTGGACAGCGAGCTTACCCTGCTGATGGTGGAAAACTACCCCAAAGTGCAGTGGCTGCCCAACCCTCTGAACCTCAGGTTCGACGAAGAACCCGCCATGCAACGGTTTCGGCAGGCCGTGGTCATGGTGGGCCGCCTGGACGGTCCCACCCCGGAGATCGCCCGGCGTCTGGTGGATGATGCCTTAAAAATCGAGCAAACCGGACTCACCGGCACATGCTATTTGGATGCCCGGGGATTGCAAGGCCCCGGCCAGCCAGGGAGTTATGCCTGGTATGACGCCCACCTGGTGCGCCTGGCCCAACTCATGAAAGAACACTCCCACTTCAAGGTGGTGCTGGACGAAAGACCAGGCTTGTTTCTGCCCGGCTCCTGCCCGAACGCCGCGTTGTATTGCGGCTGGTATTCTTTGGCGAAATATGTGGCTTCCTGCGCCTGGCGCCAGGGCGCAGTGGCATACCACGTGGCCAGTGCCGAGGCCACCACCTTGAAGAAACCGGGAAGCCAGGTCTGGTGTAAACGGCTGCTGGAAGAGGGGGTGGCGGCCACCCTCGGCCCCGTGGCCGAACCGTTTCTTGTGGCCTTTCCCCTTCCCGACGATTTCTTTCCTCTCCTGATGACCGGGAAGCGCCCGCTCCTGGAGGTGTATTTCCGCACCGTTCCCCAGCTTTCCTGGCAGATGATTCTTATCGGCGATCCCCTTTATACGCCGTTTAAAAAAGACCCGGCCTGGCAGGCCTTGCCCGGGGTTAAATGAGGGTAAGCCCGCCCCAATAAGGCGTTGAAACTTCAAAAATTCGTGGTATAGTGTCCCCGAGGCGCACCATTACGAAAGCCGAGGAGAGTTGTTGTTCGTATGAAAGTTCTCTGGGCGCCCTGGCGCATGGAATATATCCTGGGGGAGGACAAACCCCCGGGCTGTATCTTCTGTCCCTGGGCCGAGGAAGATCTGGCTGAGCGCCTGGTGCTGTTCAGTGGCCGACTCACCCGTGTCATGATGAACAAATACCCGTATATCAACGGCCACCTGCTGGTTTTCCCCCGGCGCCATGTCCCCGGCCTGGAAGACCTGACTCACGCGGAGCTCCTGGACCTCCAGCTCAAGGTCAGGGGGGCCATGAAAATTCTCAAGGAGACCATGCGGCCGGATGGCTTCAATGTCGGCCTCAATGTGGGGGTCGTGGCCGGAGCCGGGGTGGAGTCTCACCTGCATTGGCACATCGTCCCCCGGTGGAACGGCGACACCAACTATATTCCGGTCTTTGCCGACGTGCGGGTGATTCCGGAACATTTCCGCCAAACCTATACACGCCTGGCCCCTCATTTTAAGACCTTACAGGACGAGGACCTCTCATGCGTTATGTAAAGGTATTCATTATCGGCTTACTGGCCTTAATATCTGTTGTCTTTGTAATTGAGAATATTGAAGTATTGAAACAGACGGTACAGCTCAGGTTAAATCTTTATTTCAGGTTTGCGAATTTTGAGACAGCGCCCCTGGAATTGTGGGTCCTTACCATCTTATCCTTCGCTCTGGGCGCTGTCCTGGTCTTGATTTACTTTATGTATGATCATATCAGGCAGCGGCAGATCATCCGCCAACTCAGACAGAATATCGAAATCATGGCTGCGGAGCTGAAACGGGCCGGAGTACAGGTGGAACCGGCGTCGGTCATGACGGCAGCACAGGAACCTCACGAAGAAAAGTAATAACAAAAGGTTATGTTGGCAGGGGGGCGGGTACGGTACAGAGGCGCTATCCGCCCCTTTTTCTTTTTGTGGCAGTGACTTCGGGTCCCAGGCCTTCATCCTGGAAAAAATCCCTTCATCATGGCAGATTCCCAAGCCGACAAAATCACCCCCATGCTCCGGCAATATCTGGAGCTCAAGGCCAAATACGCCGATGCCCTGGTCCTCTTCCAGATGGGGGATTTTTTCGAGATGTTTTTTCAGGACGCCGAAACGGCCGCCAACGCCTTAAGTATTGCCCTAACCTCTCGCAGCCGCAGCGGCGAGGACCGCATCCCCATGGCCGGTTTTCCCATCCATGCAGCCGAGAGCTACATAGGGAAACTCCTCGAACAGGGTTTCAAGGTGGTGGTGTGCGAGCAGGTGGAAGACCCGGCCCAGGCCAAAGGGCTGGTGCGCCGGGAAGTGACCCGCATCCTCACCCGGGGCACCCAGGTGGACCCCAATCTGCTGGAAGCGAGGGCCGAAAATTACCTGGCCGCGGTAGCCTTTCAGGCAGACCGGTGGGGTCTGGCCTTCCTGTCCCTGTCCACCGGGGAGTTCCGCCTCACGGAGGGCACCGGGGGGGATACCCTGGGAGACGAGCTCTGGCGTCTGAAGCCGGCCGAGTTGCTGATACCCGAGGGCCTCGGGGAAGAGGTTCTGGCCGCAGCCCTGGTGCCTTTCCAGATTCCGCCCACCCAGCGGCAGTTGCCGCCCTTTGCCTTTGATCATGCTGCAGCCCTCAGGGAGGTGCGTCGGGTGCTGGGCACTCTGTTTCTGGACGGCTTCGGGCTTGAGGAACATCGTCTGGGAGTGGCCGCGGCAGGGGCGATTCTGCGCTATCTCCGGGATTCCCATACCGCGAGCCTGCCTCATCTTGACCGGCTGTTGCCCTATTCCCGGGATGATTACCTGGGTTTGGACGAGGCCACTCTCAGGCACCTGGAGATTTTTGAGACCTGGCGCAGCGGCAACCGCCAGGGGTCCCTGCTGGAGGTGCTGGACGCCACCGTCACCCCCATGGGGGCCCGCCTTTTGGGACGTTGGCTGCGTCAGCCCCTGAAGGATAAAGCCGCCATCGAAGCCCGCCTCGACGCGGCGCAGTTCTTCAAAGACCGAAGCGTGCTGCGGCAAAAGTGGCGTAAGAATCTGAAAGGCTTGGGAGACTTGGAGCGCCTGACGGCGCGTCTCGCCCTGGAGCAGGCCGGCCCCCGGGAGGTAGGGGCGGTGCGCTTCGCCCTGGAAAGGCTCCCACTCCTGCGGGACATGCTGCCCGAAGAGGCCCCGCCCCTGGTGGCGGAGGCGGCCGGAGGCCTTACGGACCTCCCCGACCTCTATGACCTCATTTCCCGGGCGTTGGCCGAGGACCCGCCGCCCACCGTGCAGGCCGGCGGGGTGATCCGGGAGGGTTTTGATGCCGAACTGGACGAACTTATCCAGATTTCCCGGGAGGGAAAAGACTGGATGGTCCGCCTGGAGGAGCAGGAGCGCCGACGCACCGGCATCGGCTCCCTCAAAGTGCGCTACAACAAGGTCTTCGGCTATTACCTCGAAATTTCCAAGGCCAATCTGCACCTGGTCCCCCCGGATTACCACCGCAAGCAGACCCTGGTCAATGCCGAGCGCTTTATCACGGCGGACCTGAAGGAATACGAGGCCAAGGTCCTGGGCGCAGAAGACGCTCGGATCAAGCGGGAACAGGAGTTATTCCAGGAACTGCGGCGCCATTTGGCCGGGGAGGCGCCGCGGCTGAAACGGGTGGCCCAGGCCCTGGCCCGTCTGGATGTCTGGGCGGCGCTGGCGGAGGTTGCGGCCAATTACCACTACTCGCGTCCCGAAATCTCGGAAGCCCCGGTCCTGATGATCAAGGGCGGCCGCCATCCGGTCATCGAGCGGGTTTTGCCCGCCGGGGGCTTTGTGCCCAACGATGTGACCCTGGAGGAAGACCAGCGGGTTCTCATCGTTACCGGCCCCAACATGTCGGGCAAATCCACCATCCTGCGGATGGTGGCCCTCACCGTGCTTTTGGCCCAGGCGGGGTCGTTCGTGCCCGCGGAGCGTGCCCTGGTGGGGCTGACGGACCGCATTTTCACCCGGGTGGGCGCGGTGGACGACATCGGCCGGGGCCAGAGCACCTTTCTGGTGGAGATGCACGAAACCGCCCGCATCCTCCACCAGGCCACGCCCCGGAGCCTGGTCATCCTGGATGAAATCGGCCGGGGCACCAGCACCTTCGACGGCCTGTCTCTGGCCTGGGCCGTGGCCGAACACCTGCATGACCTGGGCGGGGTGGGGGTCAACACCCTGTTTGCCACCCATTACCAGGAACTGACAGCACTTGCCCGCCTCAAACCCCGGGTGAAAAATTTTCAAGTGCTGGTGGCCGAGGAAGGCAATACCATTGTCTTCCTGCACCAGTTGGCTCCGGGGGCCGCGTCCCAAAGCTACGGCATTCAGGTGGCCCGCCTGGCCGGGGTCCCCCAACCGGTCATCGACCGGGCCAAGGAAGTCCTGGAAAACCTGGAGGCGGGCAGCCTGGATCCCCTGGGCTTTCCCAAGCTGGCGCGACAACGCCGGCGGACGGGCCGGGACGAGTCCCAATTGAAACTGTTTGAGGGAGGCGTTAATCCCGACTCGTGACTGCAAAAGAACCTTTCAATGCCGGGTGCGTCTTACGCACCCACAATGGGGCGTGAGACCCTCCCGGCACATTTTCTTGACTTGGCATTCTCAACCTGCGTTCCCAAGCTCCTGCTTTTCTTTTTCCGTTCCTCAAGAACCAATGTTCAGGGCTTTTCCTGCTGTTGCGAGGGTGAGAGGCAGAGCTTCGCCAGGAGAGGGTTCCCAAGCGGGAGCTTGCCAACCAGATGACTTTTAACCTGGATCCCGCTCTAGAATTATGATTATGGGGTTGGGGGAAGCGGCAGAGGCCCACCGGTCCCCGGCCCCCTCGTCCACATACTTTCTCAGCCCGCGGCGATGGCCTCCCCCCGGAGGCGGCGGCGCATGGCGGTGCTGTCGGCGATCACCTCTTCCCGCCGGGAGGTGCCGGGGTGGTAGAGGTTGAAGGTCTTCCCTTCCTGAAGGCCCATCATGATGGGCTCGATCATGCTCTCCGGGATGGCGAGATATTTGGAGGCTCCGGGGCGGGTGGATTGGGCCAGTTCCACCACCCCTTCCTTTCCCCACTGCAGGAAAACCGCCAACAACAGGGCCACCGGCCAGGTGGTGTCGGCCACCACGATGATATCAGCGGCTCGGACGGCATGGCGATCGCCGTTAAATGACAGGGTCACCCCACCCCCGGCCCGGACTTTGTCCATGGCCGGCATATCAGTTCTGTTGTCGCCCACATACATGAGATCTGCCATGGCAAGACCCGTCCTGGCCAGGCTGTCCTCCACCGCCTGGGCCTTTTCCGGGCCGCCCATGATGTTGATTTCCTGATACATCCGGCCGATGCTCAGATGAGGAATGGTGTCCACAAAAATGGTGTCAAAAAGGCTAAGAACTCCTTGAACTTCCGGCGACAGGTCTTGCAGGGTCCTGGCCTCCGGGGGCAGTTCGATGGCCGGCGCCGCGCTGATTTTCCCCAAAAGACTGCGCAGTTCCCCCGCCTCCGCGTCGGTAAGCTCATAGCTGTCCAGGTCCACCCTGGTGCTGAAAAGCCGCTCCGGGGCAAAACCGAGCCTGGCCCCAACGGCTGCGGCGAATGGACTGTAGCTGCTGCTGACGGCGAAGATCGGCACAGTGAGAGCATGGAGGAATCGGTAAGTTTCCCCGGCCCGGGGCATCAGGGAAAGATGCTCCCGGGAATATGCCGCCATCTTCTCGGTGGTGAGGCCGGCAGCTTTGAGAAAGGGGAGGATAAGCTTCAGAATATCCCCAGATCTGTACGCCGGTTTTGGGGCGAGGTTGGCCAGGTAATCGCCATACCGGCTCATCTGGGTAAAAAAACGGACCCCATCGGGAGGCAGGAAATCCCGGCACAACTCGAAGGCATTATTATTCAGGGCCAACGGCCCTTCGCAGGCAACGTTCAGTTGGATGGGCTGCATACAAGCTCCTTATGTGAGTAGTGGGGAAAGATGCCCAGGACCGGCAGCCCCTTTTCCCCCGCCACGCCCCCACCCCCAATCCCCCGATGGGGTTACTCAGGGCCGGAGAACCGGGCCAACAGCCGGCATTTTTAGTCTTATCAAGAGGTTGTGAGGTGGCCTATTTCCTTTCCCTCACCTCAGGGAAGCAATAACGGCTTCCATCACCTTCCGGTCGGGATAGCGTTCCCATCCTGTCCCGCCGAGGGCATAGGCCGCAAGCGAACTGGCCAGGCGGATGGCCTGGGGGAGATTCAGACCCCGGTAGAGTCCGGCCAGATAGCCTGCCGCGAAGACGTCCCCGGACCCCCCAGTGTCCAGCAGGTTTTCGGCGGCATACGGAGGAAAATCCAGATAGCGCACCGGGGTAAGCATCCGGGTGCCCTGAACCCCCCGTTTTACCAGGACCACCGGGGGGGCCCATTCGGCAAGACGCCGCAAATTACCCCCGAAAAGCTCCCATTCTTTTTCGGTGACCAGCAGGGTTTCCGTTTGATCAAACAGGTCGGTGAGGGCCTCCCGGCCAAGGCTCGCATAATGTTCCCCTGGATCAAAGCACACCCTGAGGCGGCCGGACAGATGCTGCAGTATATGCCGCTGGGCCGCCAGAGGCCCCTTGCCGCCGCAGGAAGTAACATGCACAAAGGCCGATGAAGCCATTACCTCGGGGGGGACATCCTCCTCCTGCAACTGCTCGTTGGCGTTTGGGGCCATGAGAAGCGTGCGTTCTCCCCCGGGAGTCGCCAGGATGTAGGTCCGGCCGCTTTCCCCCCGGCTGACCAGGTGCTCCAGATTAACCCCTGTGAGCCTTTTTTTCAGGAAAGTCCCGTCTTCGTCAGCGCCCACCCGGCCCGCCAGGATAACCGGAACTGCCAGCAGGCCCAGAGCATGGGCGGCATTGGCAGCCTGGCCGCCAACGGCGCGCCCGGCCAGCCGGGCAAAGCGGGGCAGGAGTTCCGTCAGTCTTTTTTCCTGCTCCGGGGACAGAACTTCGCGGCCGCCCCGGCTGAGGCCGGTGCCCCAGGCTGAGAGAAACCCTTCGAGATCATCAACTTCGTAGAACACATGCAGATAGATGGATCCCAAACAGATGACCGCGCGCGGCATGGAGGAAACCTATCAGCAATTCCCCGAAGGGTCAAGGGGAGGGGGAAAAAGACAGGTGCAGGTTTTAGATTGCGGTTTCCGGGACTTGATTTTTCCCGGGAGAGAAAACCGGCAAGGATTTCCCATCCTGCGGATACCCCTGGACTTTTCCCCTTTCGTGCTTATCTTAATACCATTGCTTTCAACGAGGAAGATACATGCATAGGCTCATTAAAATAAGAATCGTCAGAGACCTGGAACACCTGGAGGAGCGGATGCGCTCCTGGCGTGACCGGCTGTTTTTCTTACGTGAAACGGAAATCCCCTTCCGCCCGGCTGCGGACCTCTATGAAACCTCCGAGGGTGTGGTCCTGCGCCTGGAAATCCCCGGCGCGGATAAAGAGGATCTGGGGATAGACCTGGCCGGCCAGGAGCTGGTTGTCCACGGGCGGCGTCGGCCCGCCACGCCGGCCGACACCAGCCGGGTGCTCCATTATGAAATAACCTATGGCAGCTTTGAACGAAGCTTCCATATTCCCATGGCCATCGACCCGGATGGCGTCACGGCTCACTATGAGCACGGCATCCTGGAAGTGCGGCTGCCCCGGCGCCAACCCCAGGTCCGGCACATACCGGTGCGGGAAATCCGGGAAAATTGCGAATAACACGAGGTAAAAGGTTTTATTTTATGACCACCGATCAAAATACTACTGACAACCAGAAAGATCAGGAAGCTCCTCAGGAAAGGACGGTCCTGCCCATTTTACCCAGTTCCGAGTTGGTGCTTTTCCCCCGGGTCATCATGCCCATGTCCCTGTGGGAGGAGAAGGCTCAGAAACTGGTGGACGACGTTATCCTGACGGACAAGATCTTCGGAATCGTGGCCGCCAGGGAGGAAACTTCCACGGGTTTCGGCCCCGACAACCTCTTCACCGTGGGCACCGCCGCGGTCATTCTCAAGATGCGCAAACCAGAGGACGGCTCGGTGCGTCTCCTTATCCAGGGGCTCTACCGGTTCCGGATCGATAGCTGGGTGGGCTACGAGCCCTACTATTCAGCCCAGGTAACCCCCATTTCGGAGGATTACGAGCCCGATCTGGAACTGGAAGCCCTCATTTCCAGCGTGAAGGGGCTTTTCCTGAAAATGCTGGAGCTTTCTCCCTATCTCCCTGCGGAATTGGGGACCCTGGTGCGGGAGATGAGCGATCCCCGGGTGCTGGCCGACGTCTCGGCCGGCAGCCTCAACATCCCCAAGGCGGAAAAGCAGGAACTCCTGGAAACCATTGACGTCAAGGTGCGCCTGAACCGGATCCTGGCCCTTATCAACCGGGAATTGGAAATCCTGGAGCTGGGGAAAAAGATTCAGGGTGAAGTCAAAAGCCAGATGGATAAGGCCCAGAAAGACTATTATCTCCGGGAGCATATCAAGGCCCTGGAACGGGAATTGGGTGAAACCGACGACAAGACCCGGGAAATCAATGAGCTTCTGACCCGTCTGGAAGACGCCGAGCTGCCCCCTCATGCCCTGAAGGAGGCCCAGCGGGAGTTGGACCGCCTGAAACGCACGCCGCCTACCTCTCCCGACCACCAGGTCATCCGCAATTACCTGGAGTGGATGATCGAACTTCCCTGGAGTGTGTCCACTGAGGACAATCTGGACCTGAACCAGGCCAGGAAGATCCTGGATGAGGACCATTACGACCTGGAAAAGGTGAAAAAGCGCATTCTGGAATATCTGGCGGTGCGCAAACTCAAGCCCGACATGAAAGGACCCATCCTGTGTTTCGTGGGGCCGCCGGGTACCGGCAAAACCTCTCTGGGCCGCTCCATCGCCCGGGCCCTGGGGCGCAAATTTGTCCGCCTGTCCCTCGGAGGGGTGCGGGATGAGGCCGAAATCCGGGGCCATCGCCGCACCTACGTGGGAGCGCTGCCGGGGCGTATCATCCAGAGCATACGCCGGGCCGGCTCCAACAACCCGGTGTTCATCCTGGATGAAGTGGACAAGATCGGCGCCGACTTCCGGGGGGACCCCTCCTCGGCGCTTCTGGAGGTGCTCGATCCGGAGCAGAACAATTCGTTTTCGGATCACTATCTGGATGTGGGGTTTGACCTCTCCAGGGTCATGTTCATCACCACGGCCAACCTGATGGACCCCATCCCGCCGCCGCTGCGGGACCGCATGGAGGTGCTGGAGCTTACCGGCTACACCGAAGAGGAGAAGGTGGGAATTGCCTTTGATTACCTGATTCCCCGGCAACTGGAGGCCCATGGCCTGACCGCGGAGCAATTTTCCATGACCCCCGAAGCGGTGCGGGCCCTCATCGCCTCCTATACCAGGGAGGCGGGCTTGCGCAACCTGGAACGGGAGGTGGCCAGCCTCTGCCGGGGCGCCGGCCGGGAAATCGTGGAAGGCGTCAAGGAAAAGGTGGTGATTACCGAAAACGATCTGGCCGCCTACCTCGGCCCCCCCAAGTTCTTCCGGGAAGCGGCCCTGGAACATCCGGAACCCGGGGTGGCCACGGGCCTGGCCTGGACCCCCACCGGTGGAGACATCCTGTTCATCGAGTCCCTGCGCATGCCGGGCAAAGGTGACTTGAAGCTCACGGGGCAGTTGGGGGAAGTCATGAAAGAATCCGCTGCCGCGGCCTTAAGCTATATCCGGGCCCGGGCCCCTTTCCTGGGGGTCGAGGAGGACTTCTTTAACGACACGGATATCCACATCCACGTGCCCGCGGGCGCTATCCCCAAGGATGGCCCCTCCGCCGGGGTGGCCATACTCATGTCGCTGGTGTCCCTGCTTTCCGGCCGGCCCATCAGGAAGGGGCTGGCCATGACCGGGGAAATCACCCTGCGGGGCCATGTTCTCCGGGTCGGCGGCATCAAAAACAAAGTCCTGGCGGCCCACCGGGCCGGCATTAAGGACATAATTCTGCCGGCCCAGAACAAAGTGGATCTCGAGGAAATTCCAGAGTCCGTGCGCCAGGATCTGAAGTTCCACCCGGTGGAACGCCTGGATCAGGCCCTGGAAGTGGCGTTTCCTCAACAATGAAATAACAGGGAGAAAAGAAGGTGTCAGGGGTCCCGGCACCCGAGGCTGGCCGCGGGCCCCTGATTTCCTGGTCTCTCCTTTTACGTACAGCAAAAATACTGGCAGAGGCTGTCAGCCTGTGCTAAGAAAAACCAGTGAGCATGGAGGAGGTTCCCATGGCGGTTTTTAAGTGCGAAAAGTGTGGCGGGCAGGTGGATACCCGCTGCAAACCGAAAAAGTGCCCCCAATGCGGTGAATCCGACTGCATGGGGAAAGCAGAGGCCCCGAAGGCTCCCAAAGCCAAGGGGAAATAGCGGCAGTGAGGAGTAGTTTTCTCAAATTACCACCTTGCCTTCGCTCAGACATGTTCAGGGAGTTAACGGGGAACATCAGGTGCCGAAACCTGAGTGCTGAGTGCTGACTGCTTTTTATGATCTACGGCATCGGCGTGGACCTGGTCAAGGTGAACCGCCTGGCCCGGGTGGTGGACCGTTATGGAGAACGCTTCTTGAAGCGGGTCTACACGGACCGGGAAATCTCTTATTGCCGGAGCCGGGCCCACCAGGGGATTTACCAGTTCGCCCAGCGCTTTGCGGCCAAGGAGGCCTTCTCCAAGGCCCTGGGAGTGGGCTTGCGGCAAGGCGGCATCCGCTGGCGGGACGTGGAGATCCTGCCTGATCCCCGGGGCAAACCCGAGATTCACGTTTCCGGCCGGGCCGCCAGGCTTTGCCAGGAAACGGGTATCAAGGGAATGCACCTCAGTCTCACCGACGAAGACAACCTGGCCGTGGCCATGGTTGTTTTGGAAATTTTGTAAAGCGAGCAGGCGGTCGGGCGCAGTTGTCCTGTGGGCTGACGGCCACCCGGCTTCAAAGGAAGGGAGCCGGAAGCCTCAGCCTGCGTCGGGTTGCCTGTGGCAGCAGAGCAGTCTTTTAACCACAAACCGCAAACTGCGCAACCTATGCGAGTACTGGTCACCGGCGCCACCGGCTTTGTCGGCCGTGAGATTGTGCAGGAGCTTCTCCTCCGGGGGCACGAGGTGCGGGCCCTGGTGCGCCGGGGCTCGGAAAAAAAGCTTACACCTGAAAAAAGGGTGGAAATTTTCCCGGGGGATTGCCTGCAGCCAGAGACCCTGATCCCGGCCGCGGCAGGGTGTGCTGCGGTCATTCACCTGGTGGGCATCATCCGGGAGTTTCCTGGCCGGGGCGTGACCTTTGAGCGGCTGCACGTCGAGGCTACCCGACATATTGTTGACGCGGCCAGGGCTGCAGGGGTCCGCCGCTACCTGCACATGAGCGCCCTGGGGGCCAGGCCGGAGCCCGCCGACCCGTATCATGTCACCAATTTCCGGGCCGACCAGTATGTCACGGCCTCTGGCCTCACCTATACCATCTTCCGCCCGTCGGTGATCTACGGGCCTGGCGATCAGTCCATCAATCTCTTTGTCCGGCAAATCCAGCGCCTAAGCTTTTTTCCCGTTATCGGCGATGGCCAGTATCAGCTCCAGCCGGTGCCGGTGGACACCGTGGCCCGGGCCTTTACCCTGGCGCTCGAGCTCCCACAGACGGAAAACCGCATCTACGACGTGGGCGGGCCGGAACCCCTGACCTTCGATGAGATTGTCGACACCATTGCCGCCGTGGTGAACCGCCGCGTCAAGAAAATTCATCAACCGGTGTGGACGATGAGATGGGCGGCCAAACTCTGCGGCCGTTTCCGCTGGTTTCCCTTAAGCCCCGGCCAACTGCGCATGCTCCTCGAAGGCAGCACCTGCGACCCCACAGCCTTTTATCAGGATTTTGGCCTGTCCCCCCGGCCATTCCGGGAGGGGCTGGCTGCTTATCTTCCCGTGCGCAGGAAGTGAGCAGGGCAATCGGGATCGCCTGAAAGAATCTGGATAACACAGGCCTTCCAGCCTGGAGAGACGCAGGCTAAGGTCTGCGGCTGCAGAAAACTGCCGATTGAGTCCACCTAAGTATCAATCCGGTAATGCTTGCGCACGGGTTTGGTGATCTGCCAGCGGCAGGACATGCCGTCCGGAAAGGTCACCAGGTCGCCTGCTCCCATGGTCACCGGGTTCCCGCCGTCCGGGGTGACGGTGACTTCTCCTTCCAGGAAATAGCAGGTTTCCTGGCCGTTGTAACTCCAAGAAAATTCAGAGGCTTCCTTGGACCAGATCGGCCATTTTTTCACCCCCAGGGCCTCCAGGCGGTCCGGGTCGGGGTTTTTTTCCACAGTGATGCTGCTCATTCTGTATACTCCTTCTTATGTATGGAAGATCGGCAGAGCTCTCATTTTCAGGAGATTATTCTATTATGATCAATAAATCATCTGGCAGGGTGCTGGCGGGGATATTCCTGGCCACGTTTCTCTTTGCCGGCGTGCCGGCAGCCGGGTCCGGTGATTTTCAGCCTGTTCTGCCGGGCCGGATTTTTCAATTTCCCCAAGACTATGGCGCTCACCCGAAGTTCAAGACAGAGTGGTGGTATTACACCGGAAGTCTGAAAGCAACCGATGGGCAAACGTTCGGTTATCAGCTTACCTTTTTCCGGGTGGGCCTGAAAAAACCTGATCAAAAAGCCCTGTCGGCCTGGCAGGCCGACACTGTCTATTTCGCCCACCTGGCCGTGACCGACCCCCAGAGGGGAGTCTTTGCCTTCCGGGAAAAGGCCGAGCGGGGCGCCCTGGGGCTGGCCGGGGCTGAAGAGGGCCGGCTCGACGTCTGGATCGATAATTGGCATCTTACCTCTGTGGGCGATGAACAGCATTTGCAGGCCGCCAAAGACGGCATCGGCCTGGATCTCACCCTGACGCCGCAAAAACCTCCGGTGCTTCATGGCGAGGCAGGCTACAGCCGCAAAGCTGCGGCTGCTGAGGTGGCCAGTTACTACTTCTCCCTCACCAGGCTCGCCACTCGGGGGATACTTACCGTCGGGGGCCGCACACTTCAGGTGACAGGGACCAGTTGGTTCGACCGGGAATTTTCCAGCCGCGGGCTTGCTCCCCACCAGAAAGGCTGGGACTGGTTCTCCCTGCAACTTTCTGACGGTACGGACCTCATGCTCTATATCATGCGGCTCAAGGACGGGACTATTGACCCGGCCTCCTCCGGCACCCTGGTGAACCGGGAAGGCCAGGCCCGCCACCTGACCCTGGCAGACTTCACCATCAAGGCCACCGGAAGCTGGAAATCGCCCCATTCTCAGGCCACCTACCCGGCAGGCTGGCAGATCAGTGTCCCATCGGCGGGCTGCACCCTCAAGGTAAGTCCTACCCTGGCCGACCAGGAACTGCATACCGGCGGCAGGTCTCCCCTCATCTACTGGGAAGGACAGGCTGTTATCCAGGGCACCTGCAACCAGCAAGCCATTACCGGCCAGGGATACGTGGAACTTACCGGCTACGCCGGCTCTCTGGGCGGGAGGTTTTAGGGATAGGGAAGGATTTTGGGGGAGGAGGCTGTGGGGCAGCGGCCGGACCTTCCGGCAAAATCAACGGGTTGGGAAGAAAATGTGGTGGGGGAGGGCAGAGAGCCGACGCTCCCTGGGCCTCCCCCCACTTTATAGAAAAACTATCCCTCCCTTAACGGGTCAGCCAGCGGTCGTTTTTCAGGGTGATAAAGGCGTAGGGGGTTACCCAGTACAGAGCGAAGAAGGCGAAGTAGGCGTAGAGGATACCGTAGACGTATTCGCTGTCCCGCTCCTGGTGGAGGTAATAGTACATATAAATCAGGGTAAGCACGCCCATGCCCGCCAGGAATTTCACCACGAGAATGGGGTAGGCGATAAAGGAGAGGATCATGAACCCGATGAACAGGTAAGTCAGAGGAAACTCGAACTGGGTGACAAAGAAATCAAGAATGGGCAGCAGCCGGTCCCGCTGGCGGTATTTGCGGAAGAGGAAGGTGAGCTGCACCCAGGATTCCCGGAAATTGGAGCGGTCCCACCTGAGGTACATTTTGACGAGGCCCCGGTAGGTTTCCGGGACGACGGTGTGTACCAGGGCGGTGCGCTGATACACGGAATAAAACCCCTGACGCACAACAAAATTGGTGAGGGCCCGATCTTCGCCGATGGTGGCGGGAGCTCCCAGAAAGGTCTGGCGGCGCCAATTTTCCAAAACCGGGAGAACCGCGTCTTTCCGGTACGCGGATAAGGCTCCGGGGGTGCAGGTCACAAAGCCGTACACCGACTGGGAGGCCCGGAGAAAATCGAAGGCCAGGACAAAGCGGACGGCCAGCATGCGGGCCAGAATACTCCGGAAGCGGTTGTAAACTTTGACGTTGCCGGCCACCGCGCCCACCTTGGGGTCGGCCAGCATGGGGGCGATGACCTGTTTGATGGTGTCCGGGGAAATAACGCTGTCCGAATCGATGGTTACGAAAAAGTCACCCGTGCCCTGAGAAAAGCCGGCGTAAAGGCCTTCTTTTTTGCCCCGGTTTTTCTCGAAGCGGATAGCCTTGATGAGGTTGGGGTAGCGTTGTTGCGCCCGTTCGATATAGACCCAGGTGTCATCCTTGGAGCCGTCATCGATACAGATGATTTCCAGGCGGTCCGCCGGGTAATCCGAGGCCACTGCGGAGTACAGGGCCTTCTCCACCATGGGCCCTTCGTTATAGGCGGGGATAATCACTGTCACCTTCGGCAGGGGGCCTGCCGGCAGGGGATAGGGTTTGTACCGCAACCACAGATAGGTGCGCAATACCTGGAAACCCAGAACCACCAGGGTAAAGCCGGAACCCAGGGCCACCAACGGCGTGGCATAGCTTTGCCGGCTGAGAAGGTCCATATAACCGCTGAAAGAGCCATATTTGATGGCTGCCACGAGACAAACCAGGAGAAAAGCCGGGACCAGAATTTTCAAGACAAGGTCCAGGGTCTGGAGGCGTTGTTCTGCGGCAGAACCCCATTTGCCAGTGCCAAAAGTGAGGCTGCCGGTTACGGATCGCATGTTCGTCATTACCTCGCAACAGGTTGTTGGTTTTACTTGCCATAGGGTATGACATGCAAAGGTCTTGCCAAGTATCCCCCGTTAGACAAAGAATAACATATTGATATTCCAGTTGAAAAAACTTAGAGAACAACCTGTGCCGGGGGCTCCGGGGAAAAAATTCTCTCCTTGAGAAAGACGGCTCGTACCTGAAAAAAATTTTTTCAAAATGAGAAAAATGGTGCAAAGTGGAGCCGGTTCCGCCGAGGCAGGAGGGAGCAGGCGGGTCGGGGGGCCGATCGACGTGCTCTTTCCAGTTCACAGGGGGGAAATACTGTGATACATAGGAGCGGTATGAGGAGCAGCAGGCAAGGTCAGACCGACCGGAGACAGGGGAAAGAGCATGACCCAGTCCGATAGTCAAGTCGAAAAACTCAAACTGGAACAGGTCGGCAGGGAAGTGTGCATTCCGGCCGGGGTCCAGGTCGTGAGGCAGGGCGAGATAGCCCAGAAATTTTATGTGGTCCTCTCCGGGAAACTCAAGGTTTACCGGGAAACCCCGGACGGCATCCGCACAGATCTCACGATTTTGGGGCCTGGGGCCTATTTCGGCGAAGTGGCCCTGGTAACCGGCACGCCCCGCACGGCCTCGGTGGAGGCCGTGGAAGAGAGCACCCTGCTCGAAATCACCGAGGAGGAATTCGACCAGGTCCTGGATCAAAATCCCAAACTGGCCCGCCAGATTATTTCCAGCCTGGCGAAATGGCTGGTGGAAGGGGATAAGCGCCTGGAAAAGGAGACGGTGCACCAGGTAAAATTGCGCCAGATTTCCTTGTTCGACTATGTGCTTATTCTGGGCCTCAGCCTGGTCCTGGCCCTGGTTTTTAATCTTTACAACGATAACCAGATCCCGCTGATCTTTCACGTCGGCAATCTCAGCGGCGTGCAGGAAGTTCCCCTGAAACAGGCGGAAGAACTGTACAAGAATAAACAGGCCATCTTTGTTGACGCCCGCAAGAGTAATTTTTATGAGCAGGAACACATCAAGGGGGCTCTGAACCTGCCGGTGGTGTTTTTCGACCTGCAATTCCCCATGTTCCAGTTCATGTTGGAGCAGGAGAAGGTGCCCAAGGACGAACCGCTTTTGGTTTATGGAGGCACCTACAGCCGCCGCTTCGACCTGGAACTGGCCCGACTCTTGAAGGAAAAAGATTATAACGTCATGGTCCTGCAGGGGGACTACAGCGCCTGGAAGCGGGCCTTTCCCCTGGAAAGGCACAAGGCACAAGAACTCTCCGCCATGCCCCTGGATTTTGGGGGGTATCTGGAATGGCTGCCGGTGGGCATCTTTGTGTTGATCCTGATTCCCCCGGTGTGGCGAAGTCCCTATCTTTCAGGAGCTTGCCGCCTGATCCTGGGGATTATTTTTGTCTTGTTCGCCTTGAGCAAGATCATGCGGCCGGCGGTTTTTGCCCTCAATGTGGTGGATTATGACATGATGCCCTCCTGGGGAGTCAATCTATGGTCGCTGTTCCTTCCCTGGGCGGAAATGATGGCCGGCCTTTTCCTGATCCTGGGGATTCGCACCAGGGCTGCCGCCACCGTTATCGGCGGCATGAACATTATCTTCATCGTCGGCCTGGTGCATGTCATAATGCAAGGGTTGCCCATTACCTGCGGGTGTGTGGGGGAAGCGGGCGAGCCGGTGACCTGGTGGAAAGTCCTCAAGAATACCGGTATGCTGGTGATGTCCCTGCAAATCCTCCTCTATGACCGACTCTTCACCCTGGACCGGGGGGGCTTTATCTGGCGGGAGCGAAAGATATGAAAAAAGGTTTGATGCTAGCGGCCGCAACCCTGGGAATGGTTTTCTGCTGGCTCATGGTGATGGGGTGCGGGGAGTCCGGGCAGCCCTTTGCGGGAACCTATCGTTCTGTAGAGCCGTATGCCGGCAAGGGCCACATTGAGCTGGAACTCAAAGAGAACGGCGAGGCCACCTGGAAGCTGGCTCAGGAAGGGCAGGCCATCAGGTTCAAATGGCGGGCGGAAGGCGGCCAACTTTGGTTTTATACCAAGGAGGGCGGCATCATCCTTGCCACCCCCAGCGACGGCGGCAAGAAGTTAAATGTGGACATGACCGGACAATGGCACCCCAGTTGCCCCAGAAGCAATTGCATCACCTTCGAACGGGTGAAGGCAGGAAGTTTCTGAGTTTTCCGTTAACCCGCCTTGATCTCCGCCGATCGCGCCGGCGCAGCCCCATGCCTTTCCCCCAGGCTGCTGCCCGGCAGGTCCGCAGTCTTAGGCGAGCAAGGGCCGTGCTGTTGTCATATTTTGTTTCGGGAGTGGAGTTGTCATACGAGTCGGTATGAATTTTTTCAGGTGGATATCCCTGCTGTTTTCTGGTCGCCCTGGTGGGCGGCAGGCCGGGCAAACCCTGGTGCTGCTGGGGTTGAGCCTTGTCCTGGGGATGCCCCTGAGCGCCCTGGCTTTACCCCAGAGTGTGGAAGTCCGTAATCTGGGCATAAGCCGGGTGGGTGAACGCACCATGTTAACCGTGATTTTGAACCAGGCCGCCAACCCCCAATTGTCGCCCTATACCGGGGCTGACCGGTCTCAGTTGGTGATAGATTTCCCGCAGGCCCAGGCGGCCGCCCTCCCTGCCACCCTGGCAGGGGATGAAACCCTGGTAAAGAGCGTCAAGACCGAAGTCTCCCCGGCCGGCGTAAAGATCATCCTGGAGATGGTTCCGAACCGCCCGTATATCATGTCTCGGGAAATCACGCCGCTCAAGGGCAAGTTGGCCATGTTCCGCCTGAACCTGCGGGCCGATACCACTGCCGCCGCCCAGCCGCCGGAGCCTTATTACCCCTCCACCTCGCCAGCGCCCTCGTCGCGGCAGGTGCCTGTGGCGCCTCCTGAGCCCCAGGCTGCGCCGCCAGCGCCGTATTATCCGCCGTCCCCCTCTCCAGAGGCCGGCAGTGTGCCCGCCACCGGGGAGTTTGCCGAACTTTATCAGTTGGTGCCCCAAGCCCGGGGGCTTTGGGACTTTCTGCGCCAGGACGGCTGGACCGTGGCCCGGTCCCAGAATTTTGCCAGTCCGGGCCAAAAAACCAGCCGTTCTTTTAGCCTGACCAATCCCCGCTACCCGGAGATGCGGGTCAGAGTCGCCCACCTGGTGTCGGCCGGACCAGGAGTCCCCGATATCAACATCATTGACCTGTCCATGGACGGGCTGTCGGGGGTATCTGAAGAGAAATACCGGCAATTGCAGAAATGGAGCTTTAGTCAGATCAGGTCCAAATTTGAGGACATCGGCGACTTCTTTGAGGATGCCTTAAAGCCGCTGCGGGAGGATATCCGCAGAGATTGCCAGCGGCTTGCCCGTCGCCATGCCCAATTTATCACCGATTATGTGCGCCGGGCGGTGCCTGCCAGGCCCGGTTTAGCCGAGCAGGCGATGAGCTTGATCAACAGGAAAGTTAACACCCGTTTCGAGGGAGTGCAGGACACTCTTTCGGATAATCCTCTCACTATCCTGAACCTGGTGGATTTTACCTATATCCGGGTGTATTATCTGGGCAGGTGAACAGGAGGGAGTATGCCTAAAGAAATCATCATCTTCGGCAAGAGCAGCTGACCTTTTACCCAAAGGGCCCGGGAGGCCAAGAGCCGGGAAGGTTGGCAGGTAGATTACCGGGACGTTCTGGCAGACCCGGCTCACCTGGAAGAGATGCTGAAATTTTCGGGCGGCGTCAGAAAGGTGCCGGTTCTGGTGGAGGATGGCAAAGGCACGGTGGGATTTAACGGCTCCTGAGGAGTTTGATGGCCCGCAGGTGGCGGGCTAAGTGCATGATTTCAGAAATATGGACACGTCTTTTCCCCCTCACTTCAGCCCTTTTCCCTCATGGGAGGCGCGGAGCAGGAGGAGGGGGAACTCTTTTTTCACTCAATACCTTGCGGAATTTATGCATCACTGTACTCAGCCTCGCGGCGGTACAGGCTGCTCCTTCGTCAGGTCTTGTCAGGATGGCTTGCGGCCGCGGTGCCGGATAGACGAGGATCTGCCCCTGACTGGTTAGTCAACCGAGATTCTTTGGGAAAGCTTGTCCACTAGGGCCTGGCCCAGGCTCAGGGAGGCGGTGGCCCCGGGAGAAGGGGCGTTGAGGACGTGGATGAGCCGGTGGCTTTCCAGAAAGGCAAAATCGTCCACCATCCTGCCGTTGCGGGAAACCGCCTGGGCCCGCACTCCGGTTGGACCGGGGAGGAGATGTTCCAGGGAGACTTCCGGCACCAGGCGCTGCAGGCCGAGCAGAAAAGTGTGCTTATTTACGGACCGCCACATTTCCATGAGCCCGGTGCGCCAGTATCTGGCCGCCATCCTGATAAAGCCGGGATAGGTAAGGGTTTCCCAGGCATCCCCCGGGTTCAGGTTGCGGCGCTGGTAGCCCTCCCGGGCCAGGGCCAGGACCGCGTTGGGGCCGCACTTGACTATACCCGTAATGGTGCGGGTCAGGTGCACCCCGAGAAAGGGGAAACGGGGGTCGGGAACCGGATAAATCAGAGTCTGGCAAAGATGGGCGGCCTCGGGGGTCAGCTTGTAGTATTCCCCCCGGAAAGGCAAGACCTTGACGGGGAGCGGGGCGTTGCCGTAAGCTGCCACGCGGTCGGCCTGCAGGCCGGCGCAATTGACCAGAAAACGGCTGCGAAACTCTCCCCGGTTGCTTTTCACCCGGATTTCCCTGCCGGTTTCAGTAAAGCCCCGCACCCGGGCCCGGGGAATGATGACAGCACCGGCGGCAGTAACGCACTCCGCCAGGCGCCGGCAGACCAGGGAAAAGTCCACGATCCCTGTTTCCGACACATGGATGGCCATCAGCCCGGCGGCGTGGGGCTCCAGTTCCTTGAGGCGGCCGGGTTCGATGAGCTCGCAGCGGATGCCCCCGGCCCGGCCCCGGTCATAAAGAGTATGCAGCTGGGAAAGTTCACTTTCGCAGGTGGCGACTATTACCTTGCCGCAATGCCTGACCTCAATCCCCTCTCGAGCGCAGAAGTCCTCCAGCGCGGTTTTCCCGGCCCGGCAATAGGCGGCCTTGAAGGTGCCCGGCTTATAATAAATACCAGAGTGCATCACCCCGGAATTGTGTCCGCTTTGATGCCTGGCCACTTCCGCCTCTTTTTCCAGGATGATGACGGTTTTTTGGGGGTAGCGGTTCACGAAGCGGTAAGCCGTGGCCAAGCCGACAATGCCGCCGCCGACAATGATAAGGTCTGGGGTTTTCACGGGGAATCTCCCTGAGTCCTCCTGAGGCCGGCAAAGACCGGTGGGGAGGCCGTCCCCGGCCGCCTTGCATGATGGGATCAGAGGCTCGCCCACCAGAGAGGGGAGGGGGTCAAAAATGGGTTTGCAACCCCAACCCTGCGTCCCTAAACAATATCATTCCTCAGATTCCTCCTCCATGGATTTATGCCTCCAGGAAGTTGTATTTCTTCAATACTCGGGTAATATGGGGAGCATAACCGGTGAAAACATCGTCTGGAACAGCGGTCCCCTGGCTGTGATGTGCAGGCGAGGGCGCCTGTTCTGCACCACCTCGGAGGAAATATGCAGATTAAGCCATACGATGAGGTCGAAGCCACCCACTTTGACGGCGGCGAAGCCAGGGGCGTGGCTGCCCGGGTGGTTATCGGCAAAAAGGATGAGGCCAAAAATTTCTTTATGCGGGTGTTTGCCATCTCCCCCGGCGGGCATACTCCCCGGCACGCCCATGATTGGGAACATGAAATGTTTGTGCACGCAGGGCAAGGCGAAATCTTCGGCAACGGTCAGTGGCACCCCATGAAACCCGGCACCGTGGTCTTCGTCTCTGCCAACGAAGTTCATCAAATGCGAAATACCGGCCAGGAGACGCTGCTGGTGGTCTGCCTGGTCCCGGCGCACGCCCCGGAATTGTAAAGATGGGCAGCGCAGTATTGCGGCGCACCCCTAAAGCAGGGGCCGCTTGCAAAATTCACCCTTCTAAATTTCCACCAACCGGTTCTGGATGGCGAAGCGGGACAGCTCGGAATTGTTTCTGAGGTTGAGCTTTTTGAGCAGTCGCAGGCGATAGGTGTGCACGGTGTTGGGGCTCAGATTATAGGCCTGGGCAATCTCCTTGACGGTGCGCCCCAGGGCCAGATGGCGCAGCACCTGGACCTCCCGGTTGGACAGCGTATCCAGAAGGGATGTGGTTCGTTTGCCGCCGGCCATGTGCTGTGCCAAAGACTCGGCCGCAGTGTCGCTCAAGTAGCGGCCCCCGGCATACACCTTGCGGATGGCCTTCACCAACTGCTCCGGCGCCGATCTCTTGGTGATATAGCCGTTGGCGCCGGCGGCAATGGCCCGCACCACGTATTGTTCCTCTTCGTGCATGGTGAGGATGAGAATGGGCAGCTTGGGATAGTAATTGCGCACCTGGTTGATGACTTCCAACCCGTCCAGACCGGGCATGGAGATATCCACCACCGCCACATCCGGCTTGGTCTGGTGGATCTGCTGCAGGGCTTCCCGGCCCTCAGCGGCTTCGGCCACCACCTCCATGTCGCCCGATTCCTCCAGGATGCGGCGCAGGCCACCCCGGACAATGATGTGGTCGTCCGCCAACAAAACCCTGATCACGCAACACCTCCCTGGCCCATAAGGGGCAGCCGCACATCCACTCGGGTGCCGCCTCCGGGTTTGGAGTGCATTTCCAGGCTGCCGCCCAAAAGGGCAGCCCGCTCACGCATGCCCGCCAGTCCCAGACACTCGGATTCCCGTAAATCCTTGGGATTAAACCCCCGGCCGTTATCGGTCACCGCCAGAGACATCGTACCGTCGTTAACCTGCATCGTGATGGCCACCCGGGTGGCATAAGAGTGGCGGGCCACATTGGTGAGGGCCTCCTGGGCGATCCGGTAGGCCGCGGTGGCCACCAGGCTGTCCACATCGGACATCTCCGGATGAGTAAAAGTGGTGGCGATCCCTGTGCGCTTGGCAAAATCCTTGGTGAACCATTCCAGGGCATCAATCAACCCGAAATCGTCCAGCATCCCGGGGCGAAGCCGGGTGGCCAGACCCCGCACCTCATCCAGGCTCTTATCGATGAGCTGGCACATGGAGCGGGCCCGCTGTGCGGCCTGGGTATTTTTCCCCTTCAGGTAATCGCTCAGCCAAACAGCATCCATGCGCAGGGCAGTGAGGATCTGTCCCAATTCATCATGCAGTTCCCGGGCGATGGCCTTCCGCTCTTTTTCCTGGCCCGCCATGATGCTTCCGGACAGGAGGCGCAGTTGCTGCTGGGCCTTTTTGATTTCGGTGATATCCGTGGCGATCCCGCACAACCCCTCGGTGGCGCCGCCGGCGTTATAGATGGGGAATTTCACCGACAGATAGGTATGAACGCCGTCGGCCAGAGGGATGCGCTCCTCCACCTGGAGGGCCTGGCCTTCCTCCAACACCTTGAGATCATGGGCGAAAAATTGATCAGCCACGTCCCTGGGAAAGATGTCGTGGTCCGATTTCCCCTGGACGTCCTTATTGGTGACCCCGAATAACTCTTCGTAGCGGGGATTGACCAAATTATAGCGGCCCTGCCGGTCCTTGAGATAGACCACCGCCGGCGTGTAGCGCAGGATGCTGGTAATGGCCCTGGTCCTTTCCTGAACCTGGCGCTCCAGATCAAGGGAGTAACGGCTCAGCTCATCTCTGGCGCGCTTGAGTTCCAGCTCATGCTTCTGCCGCTCCGACAGGTCCCGGGCCACACAGACGCTGCCGATGGTGGCGCCATCCTCCTTGAGCAGACTGATAGAAATGTCCATGAGCACGATACTGCCATCCTTTTTTTTCATGGCAATTTCGTACTCCCGCACCACCCCTTCCCGTCGCAGGGCGGCAAGCATCCTGCCCAAATCCTCTTCATCGGCATAGAGTTCGAACGCCGACTTGCCGGCCAGTTCATCGAACCGGTAGCCGTAAATCTCGGCGGCCCGGCGGTTCCACAAAATGAAACGGCCGTGGCGGTCCACGATGCCGATGGCATCCACCGAATTGTCAATAACGTTTTCCAGATATTCCTTAGTCCGTTTGAGTTCTTCTTCAGTCCGTTTGCGCTCTTCGATCTCTTCCTTCAGGTTTTCGTTGGCCCTCACCAACTCCAGGGTGCGCTCTTCGATGCGCTCCTCCAGTTCCTCATAGGCTTTTTTCAGGGTCTGTTTGATGTGCAGACGCTCATCTTCCAGGGCCTCCAGTTCGGTGAGACGCCGCTTGAGGGTGGACAATTCCCGGAGCAATTGCTCCTTGGTTTTGTCCTTATCCCTGGTTGCTGATTGTCGTGCCGTGGGTGACATACCGTTCAATATAGCCAGGAAAGCCCTGAAAAGAAGGACGTGAGGGAGGGCCGGAGCGCGCCGGGGGCGGGGATGTCAGGTCTTGGGCTGCGACCTGAATCCCCGCTGGTTTTTTCACTTGCCGATGACCAGGATCACGGCGTCTTTGGCGACGGAGGCGCCGGGTTCGAA